>Ga0181589_10000533_pt1 | contig 27573 bp, 19 predicted proteins | sample 071ome_25_FD_132444 | JGI IMG/M metagenome (GOLD analysis project Ga0181589, IMG submission 132444) | Coastal salt marsh microbial communities from the Groves Creek Marsh, Skidaway Island, Georgia - 071410BT metaG (megahit assembly) | ecosystem: Environmental > Aquatic > Marine > Intertidal...
AAGAGCTGCAAGAAATATTAATGGTAAAGCAATAATGTATGCTGATTCTATTACAAATAGTATGGATAAGACAATAACTGAAACTTCATACAGAAGAAAAAAACAAGAAAAATTTAATATTGAGAATGATATTATTCCAAAACAAATGGTGAAATCATTCACAAACACTTTTGAAAAAAATATTCAAATTGTAAATAGTTCATATGAAGATTTTGAAGAAGAACTAAAGGCATATCAAACAAAAAACGAGATAGAGAAGAGAATTAAAGAATTAAGAAAGCAAATGGAAGATGTTGCTAAGAAACTTGACTTTTTAACTGCTGCAGATTTCAGAGATAAAATTGAGCTCCTCAAAAAAAAATTAAAATAAAAAAAGGTGCACAACGGTGCACCTTTTTTTTTGGATTATTAAATATAATTAGTCAATATTAATTACCCTATTTGGTTTAGATATATTTTCTTTTGTTTTTGGTAGTATTATTTTTAGAATACCATTTTTATAATTAGCCTTGATCTTATCTTGATCTACTGAATTTGGAACTCTAAATGATCTTTGAAAAGATGAAAAATTAAATTCATTTAATCTCATTTTATCATTTTCAGAAGTAGTTGACGTTTCTGATGAAATAACTAATATCTTATCATTTAATTCAATTGTGAAATCTTCTTTATTCATGCCAGGAACTGCAAGATCTATTTCAAAAGAATCATTGTTTTCAATCGAATTTACAGATGGTACAGAATGACTTCTATTAAAAAAATTTACACCAAAGTCATCATTAAAGAATTCGTTAATTAATGATGGAAAAACGTTGTTATTATTATATTTTACTATTCTCATAATTTTTATTTTTAGTTAAACAATTTGAATTATAAATTCATTGAATAATAGTCAAAAAGAATACCAGGTGATAAATGGTGACAAATTGACGGTAAAAAATAAAAATTTAATGACTTTATGTCAGTTTAAGGCAGATTGGACTTTGTTTGCGGCTTCATCAAAGGCAGTTGCGGACAGAACATTTAAGCCAGAACTATCGATTATTTCTTTTGCTTTATCAGAATTAGTTCCTTGGAGCCTAACAATAATAGGTATATCAATGTTACCAAGATTTTTATATGCAGAAACAATACCCTCAGCTACACGATCACATCTTACTATTCCACCAAATATGTTAACAAGTATTGCTTTAACATTTGAATCTTGTAGAATTAATCTAAATGCTTTTTCAACCCTACTAGAATCAGCAGTTCCGCCAACATCAAGAAAATTTGCAGGCTCACCTCCTGCAAGTTTAATCAAATCCATCGTTGCCATTGCTAAACCAGCTCCATTAACCATACACCCAACATTTCCATCTAAGTCAACATAATTTAAACCAGAATCTCTAGCCTCAACCTCAACAGGGTTTTCCTCACTAAGATCTCGCATTAACTCATATTCGGAGTGCCTAAAGAGAGCATTTTCATCAATAGTTACTTTAGAGTCTACAGCTATAATTTTATCATCAGCTGTCTTAAGAACAGGGTTAATCTCAAATAGAGAAGCATCAGACTCAATATATGCATTGTAGAGATTTGTTACAAAATTTACCATGCTTTTAAAAGCTTGACCTTTTAAACCAAGATTAAATGCAATTTTTCTAGCTTGAAAAGGAAGAATTCCCGAAGCAGGGTCAATTTCTTCATTAAATATAAGATCTGGAGTATTTTCCGCTACAGCCTCAATATCTACACCACCTTCTGTAGAGTAGACAATCATATTTTTTGAAGTTGATCTATTCAGTAACACTGAAATATAGAACTCTTTTCTATCGCTCTCACCATCATAATAAACATCTTCAGCAATTAATACCTTATTTACTAGCTTACCTTCCTTTGAAGTTTGAGGAGTCACAAGATTCATCCCAATTATTTGTGAAGATATAGATCTTACCTCATCAATAGATTTAGCAATTTTTACCCCTCCACCCTTTCCTCTTCCACCTGCATGAATTTGAGCTTTAACAACAAAAATTTCAGTTCCTGTTTCATTTGAAAGTTTTTTTGCACAAATAACAGCTTCATCTGGACTATTTGCTACATAGCCTCTTTGAATTGTAACATTAAATTTTTTTAATAATTGCTTTCCTTGGTATTCATGTAAATTCATGGCGACAAATATAACCACAAAACTTAAGATATTTGAATTATTTAAAATCAGAATTATATTTATCACTTAAAACATAAAATGGATATTAAAATACTTAAAGAAGCTGCTTTAAAATTTGGAACTCCAATTTATCTATATGATCTAAAAATTATTGAAAATCAATTTAAAAAATTAAATAAAGAGTTAAGTGTTTTAAAAAACTACAAAATTCATTTTGCAGCTAAGTCTCTTTCTAATATTTCAATTTTAAAGTTTATCAGTAAACTAGGGGCAGGTCTTGATGCAGTATCAATTGAAGAAGTTAAGATTGGGTTGAAATGCGGCTTCAATAAAAATGAAATTCTATATACCCCTAATGGTGTTAGTTTTGAAGAAATAAAAGAAGCATTCAAACTTGGAGTGAAAATAAATCTTGATAGCATAGAATGTATAAAAGACTTTATAAATGAGTTTGGCAGTCAATCAATAACTGTAAGGATAAACCCTGGTATTTACGCTGGGGGAAATGAAAATGTTAGTGTTGGACACCCAGAATCAAAGTTTGGAATTCCGGAAACCAGAATTAATGAGTTGTTAGACATGGAAATAAAAGGTAAAATTAAAATTACTGGACTTCATATTCACACTGGCAGTGATATTACTAAGAATAATCAATTTAAAGAAGGGATCAAAAAGATTTTCTCTATTGCCAGAGATTTTAAAAACATTAAGAGTATTGATTTAGGTGGTGGAATAAAGATTCCATATTATGATGATGATACCTCAACAAATCTTAATGATTATGTAAAAGAGGTATCAAATGAGCTAAATAAGTTTGAATCAGAATTTAATAAGAAATTAAAACTAATATTTGAACCAGGTAAGTTTCTAGTTAGTGATTGTGGTTTTTTAATTACCAAAGTAAATTACATTAAGTCTTCAAATGCTAAAGATTTCATTCAAGTAGATTCTGGCTTTAATCATTTACTAAGACCCACTCTATATGGCTCTTATCATGAAATTGTTAACCTTTCTAATCCAGAGGGCAAAAAAAAAGAATACGATGTTGTAGGATATATTTGTGAGAAAGACACCTTCGCATGTAAAAGAAAAATTTCAGAAACTAAAAAAGGTGATTTAATTTGTTTTAAAAATGCTGGTGCATATGGTTTTACTATGTCTAGCAATTATAATAGCAGATCAAGACCTGCAGAAGTTTGTTTACTAGATAACAAGTTACATAAAATTAGAGAAACTGAAACTATTGATGATTTACTGTCAGGGCAAATAGATATTTTTAATTAGTAAACCTTTTTAATATTTTGTTTAAGAATTAGGTAAATGCAATATAAAATAAAAGTTAAATTTGAAAATTCTTAAAATTATGAATAATCTCAAATTGATTTCTGCGTTATTTCTTACCGCAGCAATTAATGCTCAAGGAAACATAAACGGTAATATTACTGATTCTGCTCAACAGGCATTCATAGACTTTGGTAATAGATCAACTAGAGCACCTCAGCCACTAAGTATTCAAGGAAGTCATTATTTTGATTCTGAATTTAAAACCACAAGGCTTGAATATTTTGGAAAAGAACTTATTAATTCTGGTTACATGAGGTATAATGCTTATAGAGATGAAATAGAAATGACTGATACTCCTGGTCAGAAAGAATCTGATATAGTTTTGATTAAGAGTAAGGATGTTATTCCTATTATAGATGGAGAAAGATTTGAGTATCTCCCTCACAGAGTTGAGGAAGGTAGAGCTTATATAGGTTATTTAGTAAATATTTATAATGGGGATAGGAATAAACTTTACTTAAAAAGAAAGAAAACATTTATGGAAGCTAAGGTTGCAAGAACTTCACTTGAAAATTCATTTCCTCCAAGATATGTAGAAAGTGTTAAGATATATGTCAGTAATAATGGGGATACTCCGATTTCTATAAAAAATTCTAAAAAGTCCATTATTAATTTTTTTGGACCAGATTCAAATAAAATAAAGAAATATATTAAAGACCAAAAACTAAAGACATCAGAAATTGCCTCTATTATTCAAATTTTTGAATTCGCAGAGAGTTTGTAAATACTTGAGAAATAAACATAGTCAGAGTTAATCATGAATTATTGTTCTTCACTAAATCCAAAAACAGATTTTTTTTTAGTTTTAATTAACAAGAATTTAAATTAATGTATAAAAATATAAAGTAATTTTATTTTTGAACTAATACAAAAAACTTTATATTTGCTGGTTCAGGTAACAAATAATTAATGTTTTTTTAATGATATTTTAAATAAATGTTTTAGATTTGCTTACTAAGTTATTTTAACAGTATTTTAACAAAAATTATAGATAACAAAAATTAATAAATATGAAGATTACAAGAATATTCTTTGTTTTCTTATTGAGTGCAGGTCTTGCATTTGGTCAGAAGACAGTTACAGGTGTTGTATCTGATCCAAATGGTTTGCCTCTTCCAGGAGCAACTGTTTTAATTAGTGGTACAACTAGTGGTGTAACTACAGACTTTGATGGTAATTATTCCATTGAGGTAGAAGAAGGTGTGTCGTTAGTATTTAGTTTTGTCGGTTATGAAACTCAATCAGTTGTTGTTGGTAGCCAAAACAACCTAAATATTACCCTTTCAGAAGGAAATCAATTAAGTGAGGTTGTTGTAACCGCACTAGGTCTTGAAAGAGAAGCACGTTCTTTAGGTTATGCTGTTACTACTGTTGGTTCTGAAGAAATTGAACAAAAAGGTGTTGCAGATGTTGCAAGAACACTAACAGGAAAAGTTGCTGGTGTTAATATAACAAACACTACAGCTACATCTGGTTCAGGAACTAACATTATAATTAGAGGTATGACATCAATTACAGGTTCTAACCAACCTTTATTTGTTGTTGATGGAGTTCCTTTTAATTCATCTACTAACGGTGAATCCGGTTCTTTTTGGAACGGTATTACTGAATCTAGTAGATTCTTGGACTTAGATCCAAACAGTATAGAAAAAGTTGATGTCCTTAAAGGACTAAATGCTACCGTACTTTACGGTCAGCAAGGAAGAAACGGAGTAATACTTATTACAACTAAAAACGGAGGTGGTGCTAAACCATCTGCAAAAGGTACCGAAGTTAGTGTAAGTCACAGTACTTTCATCAACGAACCAGTACTTCCTGATTATCAAAATGATTACGGTGGTGGATTTCATCAGTTATTTGGATTTTTCTTTTCTAATGGTGGGCCTAATTTCGACCCAGCAATTAATGACCCAAGACAATTTGGTTCTTACTTTTTAAGAGAAGATGCTAATAATGTATATGTTAAGCATCCTTATGATTATATTGCTAATAGATCATTAGTTGAGCCTGAGTTTTCAGATATAGTTGGAACTGAGTATGCTTATAAAAATTATAGAGGTGTTGAAAACTTTTTTGAAAATGGTTTAGTGAACACAACTTCAATAAACCTTAGATCTACAGGAGATAATGGGTTCTTAAATATGTCGTTTGGTAGAACAGATGATGAAGGATTCACTCCAAATAACCGCCTAAGAAAAACAAACTTTGGTCTTGGTGGTGCAGGTACACTTGAGAATGGTATCAAAATTAATGGTTCTCTTAATTATGCTAACACGGATTATTCAACTCCTCCGATTGCTGCTTCTTTAGGTAGTGGATCTGTAAGTTCGTATACTTCTTCAATTTTTGGTGATGTAATGTATACTCCAAGAAGTGTTGACTTAATGGGACTTCCATACCAGACCTCGGATGGTAGATCAATCTACTATAGATCAGGTAATGATATTCAGAATCCAAGATGGACTGCTGAAAATGCATTTGACAAAGAACTAGTAAATAGAGTATTCGGTTCATTTGGACTTTCATATGACATAAATGACAATTGGTCAATTAGTTATAAATATGGTATAGATAATACAAGTCAATTTTCTCAACATGCTCAAAATAAAGGTGGTGTTGATGGAAATGCAACTGGTATATATGTGACTGGTGATGAGATTACAACCATTCAAAACCATAACTTTACTTTATCGTTTAACCAACAATTAACTGATGAGATTTCATTAGGTGGTCTTGTAGGTACATCTGCTAACAGACAAACATTTACTGGTAGATATACAACTAATGAAAATCAATTAGTATTTGGTGTTTTAAAGCCATTTAACTTTGTATCTCAAAGTGTAAGTAGCTTTGACGCTGAACAAAATATATATGGTGCATTTGGTGATTTAAGTTTTAGTTATAATGATTACTTATACTTAAACGTTACTGGTCGTCAAGACTGGAGTTCAACAATGGAAGCTGAAAATAATAGCCTTTTCTATAAAGGTGCTAGTATATCTTTTATTGCTTCTGATGTAATTCCAGCATTATCTGGTGATGTTGTAAACTATGCAAAGTTAAGAGTAGGATATGGAGAATCTGCAGGATTTGCAAATCCATACAGAACTAGATCTTTACTATCGCTAAATGCGAAAGCTTTTGATCAAGGAAGTGGTGTTATTCAATCAAATACTACATCTAATACTCTTGGTAACAGAGCATTACAACCAGAATTACTTTCTGAGATTGAAATCGGTATTGATACCAGATTATTTAACTTTTTAAACTTTAATGTTTCTGCTTACGATAAGGAAACTACTAATCTTATTACAACAAGAACACTTCCTGGTTCAACTGGATATACATCAACTACAGTTAACGCAGGTAAATTAAATGTAAAAGGTATTGAAGTTGATTGGGATGCTGATCTTATCAATAATGGTAACCTTAGATGGAATCTATATGGTAACTTCACTGCAGAAGAGAGTTTAATTGTGAGTTTAGGTGAAGGTGTTGAAGAATTTACTTATACACCTGTAGTAAGTAGTGCTAGACCACAAAACTATGCGATCGTTGGATATCCACTTGGAATGATGAAAGCTAATGTTAGACAGACTAATGATGCAGGTGAATTCCTAATTGATGATGATGGATTCTACATTGCAACAACTGAACCAGAATTGGTAGGTGATCCTAATCCTGACTGGACAACTGGTATAACTAACTCTTTATCATGGAAGGGCTTATCTCTTGACTTTACATGGCAATATCGTCATGGTGGAGATATGTTCTCACAAGATGCTGCAACTCTAGTTGGACGTGGTGTATTAAACCCAGGTACAAATAGAGAAGGTTTATACGTTTTAGATGGTGTTAACAAAAACACTGGTCAAGTAAACACAACTCAAATAACTGCAATTAACTATGGTTTTGACGTATTCTCGTTTGGACCTGGTGAACTTCAAATTTTTGATGCTACAACTATAAGGCTTAGTGAGGTAAATCTTTCTTATGACTTTCCTCGTAGTTTAATGGAGAAAACTCCATTTGGTTCATTATCAGCAACACTTACTGGAATAAATTTATTCTATGATGCTGTGAATGTACCTGACGTTGTGAACTTTGATTCTAACGCTTTAAGTACAGGTGTTGGAAATGCGATGGGTCTTTCGTTTATTACTGGACCATCTTCAAGACGTGTTGGTTTAACATTAAAAGCAACTTTTTAATTTAATACAAATGAAAACATTAAATACATTTAAAAATAAAATTATAAGTTCAATAACAGTTCTCACTGTATTGTTTTCACTTAATTCATGTGAAACACTTGAACTTGAAATACTTGAAAGTCCTAATGCATTGACTCCTGCAAGTTCTGATATAGACTTTTATCTAAACGCCATGCAATTAAACATGGGTAGCTTCTTCAATGGAGTAAAGGATGAAGGTATGCAACTTACAAGAATGACTCATTTATATGGACCATTCTATGAAAATGCTTATGCTACTACTCAAATGAGTGGGCCATGGAATGATGCATATTCTGATATCTTTACAGATTTTTCTAATATGGTTCCAAGAGCTGAAGAGAAAGGATGGGAGACTCACATTGGTATTGCTAAATTTATTAAAGCTTACGCTATGATCACTTTAGTAGACTATTTAGGTGATGTTCCTTATTCTCAAGCTGCTTTAGGTGTCGAAAATCTTAATCCTGGTGTTGATTCTGGAGCTTCAATTTATGATGCTGCACTAGCACTTATTCTAGAGGCTAAGAATCACTTTTCAGTACCAGCTCAATCACCAAGTAACGATTTATTCTACGGTGGAGATAGAGCAAAGTGGACTAGAGCTACTAATACACTTGAACTGAAATTAAGATTACAAAGAAGAAATGCTGCAGACTCTAATGATGCTGCTGCAATTAATTCATTAATATCTAATGCTGCTTCAGGTTTAATTGTTTCTAAAGCTCAAGATTTTCAATTTAAGTATGGTACATTAAATGCTTCACCAGATTCTAGACATCCTCAATTTGTAGATGACTACGAACTTGCTGCAGATGTTGCATACTATATGTCCAATGCTTATATGGCGGAATTTGTTGCTCAAAAGGATGTTACAGATGTTAGAGCAAATTATTATTTCTACAGACAAGATGATGATGTTAGCGATAACGATGATAATGAAATTCCTTGTGGTAACGAGAGAAGACCAGATCATTACTCACTTTCTGAGATTTTCTGTTATATCGGATACAACGATATATCTCCTGCAGAAAGTACTAGTAATGGTTATTGGGGTAGAGACCATGGTGATAACGATGGTATTCCACCAGATGGAGGTTTAAGAACAGCTGCGGGATTATACCCAATTGGAGGTCAATTTGATGATGGTTCATTTACTGCAACATCAGGTAACCAAATGGGTCTTAAAGGAGCTGGTATCCAACCAATTCTATTGTCTTCTTACACTCACTTTATGATCGCTGAATGGAATCTTGTTAATGGAAATACTGAAGTTGCAAGACAATTCTTAGCTTCAGGATTAGCTGAATCTTTCTCTAAAGTAACAGGTTTTGCTGCTGAGATGGGTAACGCTGCTGCAGTTGAATTTAGATCTGGTGCAAGCATCAGTGAGACTGAATTTTTGGGATCATTACAAGCAAACATTGACGCGTACATAGATTACGTTGCTGGAACAGGGGCTACCTCTTTGTGGAATACCACAAATGATAAGATGGGTCTTTTAGTACAAGAATATTTCTTAGCACTTTTTGGAAACGGTGTAGAGGCTTACAATACTTTTAGAAGAACAGATAAGCCAAGTGATTTACAACCATTATTAAAAACTGTTAATAATGACATGATACAATCATTCTTCTATCCAAGAACAGAAGTTGATAATAATAACCAGTTAAACCAAAAATCTGACCACTTACAAAAGGTCTTTTGGGATAACTAAAAATTAAATAATTATGAAAAATTTAAAATTTTTAATTGTTGGAATTTTGCTTTTAGGCTTAAATTCTTGTGTAGATGAAGATAAAATACTTAGTATTCCTCCCTCTGGTGCTTTAATAACTATTACTCCAGATGGTGCTGCTGTATTTGACCTGAATGATATTAATGCATCAATTTTTTCAGGGGAATTAAATGATGCTACATTAAACGTTGCTAATTACGAGTTAACTGCTAATGTGTATTACAAGTCATCAAATACTAAATCTAGCTCAGTAACAGTTTATTCTGCAAGTACTTTTCCAAGTAGACTTGAGATTTCAGCTGCAGAAGTTTTATCAGCATTAGGATTATCCTCTAGCGATGTTACCCCTGGTGATCTTGTTGAATTTAGAGCAACAATGACTACCGATGATGGTAGAGTATTTACTCACACTGATCGAAATGGTGATGCTGGTGGTGAAGCTTTAATTGGCGCATACTCATGGGATGTTCCATTCTTTTGTCCTTTCGTTGATGCAGATGCTGCTGGATCATGGAAGGTAGCAGCTACATGGCCAAGTTACTTTAATGAACCTTACCATAATGCTGCAGATGGAGCTACAGTAACTGCTACTGTATCAGGTGATGTTATTACATTTAATGACTTATTTGGTCCAGGAAAGGATTTAACAGTTACTATCGATCGTGAAACATCTGCCGTAGTTTCTGCCGGTACAGCTTCTCTTGGAGCTGCAATGGCTTATTATGCAGGATATACTAACCCAGTATTGGGTGGAAGAACTGCTGGAGTATATTTCTTCTCTTGTACTGGTCAATTTAGTATAGACTTAGAACAATGTGTTGATCAGGGTTGTTTTAGCTCAGGATCTGATACAAAACTAACTCTTACAAAACTGTAAAGAGTACAACTTAATAGTTAATAAAAGGAGGTTTTATTCAAAACCTCCTTTTTTTATATTATACATTTTATGGAAATCTACGGAATTAGAAGTATAATTGAGGCAGTTGAATCCTCTAAAGAAATTTCAAAAGTTTACTTTATTAAATCAAATCAGCAAAGTAGTTTGCTAAGGACATTAATATCAAAACTTGAAAAAAAATCTATATCATTTAGCTTTGTCCCAAAAGAAAAGTTTAAAAAATATGAAAATAAAAATCATCAAGGAGCTATAGCTATTCTATCACCTATTTCTCTCTATTCAATTGAAGAATTAATAGCTAAAACATATAATAAAGAAAAACTACAAACATATTTATTATTAGATGGTATTACAGATACTAGAAATTTTGGAGCTATAATAAGAACTTCTGTTGCAGCAGGTGTGACTGGTATAATTATATCACAAAACAATTCTGCGCCTATTAACTCAGATGTTATAAAAACATCATCAGGAGCAGCATTTAAGATTCCCATTTCAAAAGTACAAAACCTCAAAGATGCTATAATTCACCTGAGATCTCTTGAAATAAATGTATTTAGTTTATCAGAAAAAGCTACAAAATCCATATATGATATAAATTATAATAGATCTGTGGGATTAATAATGGGATCTGAAGAAAAAGGAATTACTAAAGGAATACTAAAATTATCTGATGAGACTCTTAAGGTTCCAATAAATCCAAATATTGATTCACTCAACGTATCAGTAGCTTTTGCAGTAGTAATTTTTGAGATAGCAAGACAGAGAATTTCTTAATCAAAAAAGTAGTTTAAGACTTTTCAGGTTTTTTTATAAAAAAATATTGTTATAACTTTAAATTAACAATTAATATAAAAAAATTTAATAATAACTAAATAACTAAGTATGAAAAGCTTATTCAGACTACTGGTGATATTTTTGTTAACGACTCAAATGTCGTTTGCTCAAAAGACAGTAACTGGTATTGTTTCTGATAGTGATGGTTTACCCCTTCCGGGAGCTACCATTCTTGTTCAGGGTACAACAACTGGTGTCACCACTGATTTCGATGGAAACTTTTCTATTAATGTAACTGAAGGACAGACTCTGGAAATCAGTTTCGTTGGTTATGAAACTACATCAATTGCTGTAGGTGCAGGCAACGTCATTAATGTTACTCTTTCCCTTGGAACTCAACTTGAAGAAGTTATTGTAACCAGTTTAGGTATTACTAGAGAAAAACGTGCACTTGGATATGCAGTATCAGAAGTTGATAACTCTCAAATTGAGAATAGAGCATCCGGTGATATTGCACGTGTACTTTCTGGCAAAGCCTCTGGTGTGCAGGTAACAAATCAAGGTGGTATTTCTGGATCAGGAACAAGTGTTTTGATTAGAGGTTTAAGTACCTTTAGTTCAAGCAACCAACCATTATTTGTTGTTGACGGTGTACCCTTCCAAAGTGATACAAACGCTTCTGGAAGTTTTGCCTCAGGAAATACTGGTTCTTCAAGATTCCTAGATCTAGATCCTAATAACATTGAATCTGTTAACGTTCTTAAAGGTCTAGCTGCTGCTACACTTTATGGATCACAGGGTAGAAACGGTGTAATTTTAATTACAACTAAATCTGGGACTACAGGTACTGGTACTAGAGCTCAAAAAAATGAGGTAACTGTAAATACATCTTACTTCACTAATGAGCTTGCTATGAAACCAGATTATCAAATGAAATATGGAAACGGTTTTAACCAAAACTTTGGATGGTTCTTCTCAAACTGGGGTCCAAGTTTTGACAAAGAAGGTCCAGCTGGTTGGGGTAGACAAGATCAACTTGATGGTTCAGGTACAGCTCCATATGGAACTAATCAACCTGGATTTTTGAAACACCCATATAATAGTAACTTAAACTCAAGATTCTTATCTAGAGATCTTTTACCTTTACTAGGTTTATCTGTGGATTCTATGTGGGAATGGAAACCTTATGATAGTGTAGGTGATTTATTCCAACCGGGAGAAATTGTCAATACAAACATAAATTTTAGAGGTTCTAGTGATGATGGTAAGGTTTCTTACAACGTAAACTATGGTAACTTAAATGACAAAGGATTTACTCCTGGAAATTCACTTAAAAGGAATAATTTGAGTTTCGGTGGTAGAGCAGTTTTATCAAATAAAATTACCGTAAACGGTACTCTTAATTATAGTTTAACTGACTTTAGAACTCCACCTATTGCCGCAGCTGGTAGTAGTGGTACGTCTGATTCATCCTTATATGGTAATGTTTTTTATACTCCTAGATCTGTTAGTATCGCAGACTTGCCGTATGCTCACCCTATCACTGGAGCATCCATTTATTATAGATCAGGTAATGATATTCAACATCCACTTTGGACTTTAAACAATACAGGTGATGCTCAGTTAACTCATAGAGTTTTTGGTGGTGTGTCTGCTCAGTTTGATATCTCTGATAATCTAAATATTCAATATAGATATGGTTACGATGTTTATAGTGAAGATAACACCAGTTATCAAAACAAAGGTGGGCAAGATGGTAGTTTAGAATCACAATCTGGATTCTATGAGAAGTGGAACAACACTTCAACAATATTTTCACACCAAATTACTTTAAACGGTGACTATGAACTTGACGATGAGTGGTCAGTAACATTCAATGCTGGTGGAACATCAAATGCAAGAGAATATGATAGAAACGGTGTAAGAAGTACAGGTCAAAACGTATTTAATGTATTAAGACATTTTAACTTTAACCAACAGGAAGAAATTGAAGGCTTTACTAGAAGAAACATACTTGGTTTATTTGCTCAAGCAGCATTTGATTATAAGGACTATATGTACATTACGATTGCATCTAGAACTGATTGGGTATCAAACCTTTCAGAAGAAAATAGATCCATTACTTATCCATCTGCTAGTATATCTATCGTTCCAACCTCTATTTTAGACTTTGGTAATTTACCAGTTGACTTTTTAAAAGTTAGAGCTAGTTATGGTACTTCTGCAACATATCCTTTAGGGTATCCTATTGCATCGACACTTAGTTTAAATACAAAAGATTTTAGAGTTGGTGGAACAGATGTAATTACAAATACTACTGGTTCTCAATTAGGTAATACTGGATTAAAGCCAGAGCTTCTTGCTGAGCTTGAGTTTGGATTAGAAGCTAATTTATTCGATAATAGATTATCTGCTGAAATTTCTTATTTCGATAGAAAAACTACTGATTTAATCATTACTCAACCATTAGACCCATCAACTGGATATACAAATACAAGAACAAATATTGGTGAAATTAGTGCAACTGGTTGGGAAGTTGATCTAAGTTTTGACTTTATTAGAGGTGATAAACTAAATTGGAATACTTCAATTAACTATTTTACTAACCAGGCGATCGTTGAAGACTTAGGTCAAGATACTGATCAAATTATTTATGCAGGATACACTACATTAGGTAATGCTGCAATTCCTGGTCTTCCATTAACATCTATGGTTGGTACTTCTGTAGCAAGAGATAATCAAGGTAGACCACTAATTGACGCTTCTGGAAGTTATAGAACAAATAATGATACTAACTATAATACTAATAAATATGCATTAATTGGTGATAGTAATCCTGATTTTGTTTCTAACATCTCAAATACTATTTCTTATGGAAATTTATCTCTGAATGTACTATTTAATGCTACCATTGGTGGTGATATGTATTCAAGTTTTATCATGACACTACTTGGTAGAGGAATTACAACTGATACATTAGACAGAGAGCTCCCTTATATTTTACCTGGTGTTCTTGCTGATGGTTCTACAAACAATAAGATGATTGACAACGCTACAACTTATTTCGGTAACATAATTGAAGGAGCCGACGAATTAAGAGTCTGGGATGCCAGTGTAATAAGGCTAAGTGAAGTATCACTTACGTATGATATACCAGATTCTTGGTTACAAAAAACTCCATTTGGAGCGGCAACAATTTCTGCACAGGGTTTCAACCTTTGGTATGATGCATATAATACGCCTGCTGGTACAAATTATGATCCAAATATTGCCGGTTTAGGAGTTGGGAATGGTTCAGGATTTGAATACTTCAATGGAGTAAGTGCCAGAAGGTATGGTGTAAGTTTAAAATTAACTTTTTAATCGTTAATCAAATAAATTAAAATATTATGAAAACTTTTAACAAACTTTCAATTTTAACTTTAACTAGTTTACTAGTTCTAAGCGCATGTGAAACAACTGAGTTAGACTTAACTTCTAATCCAAATGCATTAAGTCCAGAGCAAGCAAGTGCTGATTTATTCATCAACAATATTCAAGAGGATTTTGCTTCCTTTGTTGACGGTATGGGTGATACAGGTGCAAGATTTACTAGAGTTGCCTACCTGGGTGGTGATAGGTTCTATAGAGATAATTATTCTCCAAATTCATTTTCTGGTGCATGGTCACTCGCTTACCAAACTATGATGGAGGATATTAGAGTAATGAATACTATTGCAGAAGAAAATGGTTTAACATATTATATTGCTATGGGACAAGTTATGCAGGCATATATTTTAATGACTTTAGTAGATTACTTCGGTGATATACCATATAGTGAAGCATTAAAAGGTTCTGATAACTTAAATCCAGCTCCAGATTCAGGCGCTTCAGTTTATGATGCTGCACTTGGGCTATTAGATGATGCCATTGCAAATTTTAATGCAGGCGGTGTTCCTCCACAATACGATATGTATTATAATGGAGATGCTGCTGCTTGGATTAAAGCAGCAAATAGTATAAAGAAAAGAGCATATATTAACTTAGGTGATTATGCATCTTACAATTCGATAACTAACTACATCAAAAATAACTCAGAAGATTTTGAGTTTACTTGGGGTAATAACGAAGTAAATCCTGATACTAGACATCCTATATATACATATAATTACACTAGCACTGGTGGAGGTGATTATCAATCTAATTGGTTGATGAATCTTATGATGCAAGGTAGAAATGGTATGAGAGATCCTAGAATTAATTATTTCTTTTATAGACAAGTACCTGTAACCCCTGGAAAAGACGGTCCAGTAGATGCAATTAGTCTAGAATGTTCATTCCCAGGATATTATATTGAACCTCACCTAATTGCATATGGACTATATTGTAGTCTACCTGAAGGATACTGGGGAAGAGATCATGGAAATTACGAAGGTATTCCACCAGATAATTTTAAAAGGACCCTAATTGGTGTTTACCCAGCAGGTGGTGCTTATGATGATTCTAGCTTCAAGTCACTTGGAAACAGTGACGGTCTAGGTGGTGCTGGTATAACTCCAGTAGTGTCTGCTTCTCTTATGCATTTCTTAGATGCAGAAGTAGCAGTTATGACAGGTAATGACCCCACCACTTCAACTTTAGAAGGTATTAAAGCTAACTTGAATAAAGTTGATGATATATCTGGAGCTCCTACAATGGATCAGTCACTTATTGATGCATATATTGCAGCTTTTTCTGTAGACTGGACATTTGCAAGTTCTTTGGATGCAAAGCTTGAACTTTGGGCTGAAGAATTCTTTAAGACTCAAAGAGGTAACGGAACTGATGCTTACAATTCTTACAGAAGAAATGGATATCCTAAAAATCTTCAACCTATGGTTGAACCAAACCCAGGACCATTTCCTTTGTCGATGTGGTATCCTCAGAACTATGCAGCAAACAACTCTAATGTAACTCAGAAATCTGATTTAACATCAAGAGTATTTTGGAATACTAACGGACCAACGGTCGACTAAATTAAATTATCATGAAAAAATTATTTATATATCTTAGTTTAATTACTCTTATAGTTTCTTGTTCAAAAGAATTTTCCTCTGATGAATATGGTGGCTATGAGATGTTGACTGACTACATGTTAAATGAGTATACTCAAGGAGCTGCTTTAAGAAGTATCTCTGAAATAGGAGAATATCAAGCATCTAGTCCTGTAACTTCAATAAAAAAATGGGTATTAGAAACTCATGATTCGGAAGAGGGAGGTTTAACTGATAATGTTGAAATGTATATTTCATACAATGGATCATTCTCAGGACAGGCTTCAACACAAGAGAAATTATATAAAACTATAAATAAAGCTGATATGTATATTGGAGATGTAGGTTTACCTAGATTTGAGGTTTCACTTTCATTATCTGATGCTTTAGCTTTTATGGGTAAAACTACTTTTGGTGGTGGTGATATTGTTACTGTAAGATTTGTGTTAAACCTAACTGATGGTAGATCTTTTTCTAGATCTTCTGTGACTGGTTCAATGACAGGAGTTTACTTTCAATCACCTTTCCTCTATCCTCTTATAATTGGATGTGAATTACCTGCAGGTGAAGTTGATGCTCAAGCAGGAACTTACACTATATCTGCTACAGACTCCTATGGTGATGGATGGACAACAGGAGAATCATTAACTGTGACTGTTGATGGTAAGCTTTACCGCTTCGGATCATATGTGCCAGAAAGTGGATGGAATGGTACTCTAGCTAATACTGGAAACGATTTTGTCGATGGAGATTCTTATGTATGGACATTTGAAGTACCTGAAGGTGCTAAAAAAATGACTTGGGCATATGAGTCTGGATACTATGATGATGAAGTTGGATTTAGCATTAGTTTTACTAATACAAATGGTAAAACTCAGTCAGTTGTTACTTACGGTAATTATCCTAATGGAACTAGTGCAGACATAAGAACTGTAAAGCCTCTATCTGGGATGAGTATTTGCTTTTAATTAACAAATAAGATTTGAAATTTAAAAAGAGGTTTATTTAATAAGCCTCTTTTTTTTTAATAATAATTATAATATTAATCTTTAGTAATTTTTGAAGTATTAAGACAAAAAAATTATTGATCTAAAAAACGTAATTTAGTAGAAAAAATAGATTTGCATCTTACTAAAAGCTCATTAAATCTTTCTGTAATTGTTATTTATATTTTTATAACTAGCTGTAGCACTAAGATCTATGAAAATTTTGAAGATCCTATCCTTGTTGAGAATCTCTTTGAAGTAAACGATAGCATAGTAAGGAAAGACCCTGTTAGTCTTCTTATTCAACCATCTCCTATTAACAAATTTATAGGATACCCTCTGGGTCTTGCAATAAATAATCTTGCAAGTAAAAACCCAGATGAAAAATTTGATGAATGGCTAAAAAAAAATAATAGAGAAAGTCGTTTAAATAAACTTATTTCCCAAAAACAGATTGCTCAACTTAAGCGCTATAACAAGTCATTTAATAATTTTTTAAAAGAACTTGGTCAAGAACCTGTAACACTCTCAGATATTAACTATAATGACAATATTAGGAGACTTAAACAATTTTATAATAACATTGGATACTTTGATTCAGAAATAAGCTATAATACCACTATTGATAATAACCAAGCAAAAGTTAAATATAGAGTAAAGACTAATGACAGATATTTACTAGATTCCATTACAGTGAATATTCAGTCTAAAGATCTAGATTATTTATACAAAGCAAATATTAGAAATAGTATTTTAAATAAAGGAGAATATTTCTCAATTAATAAACTTCTATTAGAGAGAGATAGAATTTTCTCTTTATTTAAAAATAATGGTGTTTATAACTTTCAACAAAGAAGTATTAGCTACAAAGTATTAATTGACAGTACTGGTGTTGTAAAGAAAATACCAATTATAATTAATATATCTAATCCCAATATGTCTGAGAGTTATAAAATTAAAAGGATTGATCAAATTAATTTATATATAGAATCTTTAGATGAACTATCAAACATTGAGTCATATACTGATTCAATAAATTACAATGGTGTAAATATTTTCTCTAAGGGTAATTTAAAATATTCTCCAAAGTCAATAACTGAACCTATCTTTTTTAAAAAGGGGGATAATTACAGCGAGGAGAATAAAATTTTGACATCAAGATATTTCTCTAATCTGGGAAATTTTAAATATCCAAGAATTATTATGGAAGAGAAAAATGATTCATTGGTATCTTCAATATATCTCTTACCAAGAAACAGATTTAGTCTAGGATTTGATCTAGACTTTACTCATTCAAATATTGAAGACTTTGGGATCTCATTTGGAACAAATCTCAATATTAGGAATATTTTTAGAGGAGTAGAAAATTTATCAATTAATTTAAAAAATTCAATAGGAGCATCAAGAGACATAGGAATTCCAGATGATTCTTTTTTTAATCTATTTGAATTAGGAGGAAATATTAACCTAAGGATACCAAGAGCAGTTCTCCCTTTAAATACAAATAAGGTTATTAAAAAAAATATGAATCCATTAACTAATATAATTCTTGGATCAACGGTTCAAAAAAATATTGGTTTGGACAAACAATATTATACTGGTATTTATGAAGTAAATTGGAATCCTTCACTTTTATCAAAAATAAATTTTAAACTTTTAGATTTTGAATATGTAAATAATCAGAATATTTCTAATTATTTCAATGTATATAGAAATTCATATGATAAGCTAAATTATATTTCTTCACTTTATAATATTGACAGATCCTTGGTTGACAATAATGGAGATTTGACAATTCCAAGAGGATCTGATTTATTTATTAATCAAGTATTAAATAATCAGACTTCGTTAAGTCCAAATAATGTATTTTATAAAGATGTTAATTCTATTCTAGAAAGAAAGGAACGATTAACTGAAAATAATTTAATAATTGGTTCCTCAATAACCATTAACAGAAACACACAGGAAAACTTTTTAGATGAAGACTTCTCCCAACTTAGAATTAAATTGGAAATGGTTGGAAATATCTTTAATGAGTTATTAAGAGGCAATAATCTTAACTCTAATGGTAAAGTTGAGATATCAAATATTTTGCCGTCACAATACACAAAAGCAGAGATAAATTACATTAAACACTTACTTTTGAATAAAGGTGATATAATTGCAATCAGAGTATTTTCTGGAATAGCTATACCATATGGAAATTCTGATTACATTCCTTTTACGAGGTCATATTATGCTGGAGGATCTAATGATAATAGAGCATGGAAAGCATATAAATTAGGACCTGGAAGCAGTAATAATATAAATGACTTTAATGAGGCAAATTTTAAAATTGCATTTAACCTAGAGTATAGAAGTAAAATCAATGGTAAGTTGAATGGTGCCTTTTTTGTTGATGTAGGAAATATTTGGAACCTAAATGATAATGTAGATGATAGTTCAATGACATTTGATAGTTTTTCAGATTTGGGAGAGCTTGCAATTGGTTCAGGGTTTGGACTTAGATATGACTTGAATTTCTTTGTTTTAAGACTTGACACTGGATTTAAAACATACAATCCTGTAAGAGAAAAAAGTGAGAGATGGTTTAATGATTTTACTCTAAGAAAAGCAGTTTTTAATATTGGAATTAATTACCCATTTTAGGAATAAGTTTAATACTTTTGACAAAAATTAACAAAAAAATTGTTTTGAAAAATAACTTTATCTACGGAAAGGAAAACCAAAAATTATTTAATCTAGCAAAAGAAAAAAAGTTTGCTTTACCTGCAATTAACGTATCTGGAAATAATACTATTAATTCTGTTCTAGAAACTGCTTCAGAGTTAAATAGTCCAGTTATTATTCAGTTTTCCAATGGTGGCTCTCAATTTATAGCTGGTAAAGGAATGTCAAACAATAACTTCAAAGCTTCTATTGCTGGTTCTATAGCTGGTGCATACCATATTCATAAAGTGATTGATAACTATCATTCGAAAGTCATAATTCATACCGATCACTGCTCAAGAAGTATATTACCATGGGTAGATGGACTGCTTGATTATGGTAAAGTATTTTACAAAAAAAATGGCTATCCGTTATTTTCATCACACATGATTGATTTATCTGAAGAATCATTGGAGGATAATATAGGAACATGTAAAGAATATCTTAAGAAGCTAACTGATTTAGAGATGACACTTGAGATAGAATTAGGTGTAACAGGAGGAGAAGAAGATGGTGTTGATAATACTGATATTGACTCATCTAAACTTTACACTCAACCAGAAGAAGTTGCTTATGCATATTCAGAGCTGAAGTCAATTAGTGATAATTTTATGATTGCTGCAGCATTTGGTAATGTTCATGGAGTGTATAAACCAGGAAATGTGAAATTAACTCCTAAAATATTAAAGAATTCACAGGAGTTTGTTTCAGAAAAATTCAACTTATCATCTAATTCTCTTGATTTTGTATTCCACGGAGGTTCAGGTTCATCTGTTGAGGAAATAAGAGAAGCTATAGATTATGGTGTCATTAAAATGAATATTGATACAGACCTTCAATTTGCATTTACCGAAGGAATTAGAGATTATATGCTTGGAAAGTCTGAATATTTAATGAATCAAATAGGTAATCCAGATGGTGATGACATACCAAATAAGAAATATTATGATCCTAGAGTATGGCTTAGAAAAGGGGAAGAGACTTTTAAAACAAGACTTATTAAAGCCTTTGAAGATTTAAATAATATCAATACCTTAGATTAAAACCTAATAGTATGAGTTGGTTCAAAAGAACAAACAAAAATATTAGTACAAAAACCGAAGAAAAAAAAGATATACCTGCTGGTCTTTGGTATAAAACTCCTAGTGGTAAAATTATTGAGACAAAGGAACTAAGTGAAAATATGTATGTTAGTCCTGAAGATGATTACCATGTTCATATTGGAAGCAAGGAATACTTTGAAATACTTTTTGATAATAAATTTAAAGAATTTAATGCTCAGATGACTTCTATTGATTTTTTAAAATTTAAGGATCAAAAAAAATACTCTGACAGATTAATAGAGGCTCAAAGCAAGACTAAGCTTAATGAAGCTATTAGAATTGGTTATGGAAAATCATATGGAAAAAATCTTGTAATTGCCTGTATGGACTTTAAATTTATAGGAGGATCAATGGGGTCAGTTGTTGGAGAAAAAATATCCCTTGCAATAGGTTATGCAATTAAATACAAATGTCCTCTTCTTATTATTTCAAAATCTGGTGGAGCTAGAATGATGGAGTCTGCTACTTCACTAATGCAAATGGCTAAAACATCTGCAAGACTTAATGATTTATCAGAAGCAAAATTACCATATATTTCTTTGTGTACCGATCCAACTACTGGCGGAACTACTGCTTCTTTTGCAATGTTGGGAGATATTAATATTGCAGAACCTAATGCACTTGTTGCTTTTGCAGGCCCAAGGGTTGTTAAAGATACCACTGGCCAGGAATTGCCTGACGGATTCCAAAAAAGTGAATTTTTATTAGAAAAGGGATTTTTAGATTTTATTATTCACAGGAAAGATTTAAAAAAGAAAGTTAATCTATACATTGATTTAATCCAGAATTATCCAATACGTAAATATGAATAAATAATTTACTTATTTAAATTTAAACTATTATATTTGCCGCTCAAAAACAATTGAATGACAGTACTTAAGAAAGAAGATATTTTTAAAGAATTTGGTAAAAGTAAAAAAGATACCGGTTCTACTGAAAGTCAAGTTGCACTTTTCTCAAAGAGAATTGAGCATCTTTCTAATCATCTTAAAAGTAATGCAAAAGATTTCAATACAGAGAAATCTTTGGTTAAAATGGTTGGTAGAAGAAGAAATTTACTTAAGTACTTAAGGAAAATAGATATCGAAAGATACCGTGATATAATTAAAAAGCTAGGTATTAGAAAATAAAATTTAGTTTGGTTGTCTAAATCTTCACACAACAGTTAATTTAAACTAAACTAGATTATGAATCCAAAACCCCTATCAAAAAAAATTGTTTTAAATGATGGACGAGAGATTATCATTGAAACAGGTATCCTTGCAAAGCAAGCACATGGTTCAGTAGTAGTAAAAATGGGTAAATGCATGCTTCTATCAACTGTAGTTTCCAATTATGGTGAGTCAACATTAGATTTTCTGCCCTTAACAGTAGATTACAGAGAAAAATTTGCCTCTGCTGGTAGATTTCCAGGTGGTTTTTTCAAAAGAGAAGCTAGACCTAGTAATGAGGAGATACTTACAATGAGAATTGTTGATAGAGTTCTAAGACCCTTATTTCCGAAGGATTATTTTAATGAAACTCAGGTTATGATACAATTAATGTCTCACGATGAAGACGTAATGCCAGATGCGTTAGTAGGATTAGCTGCTTCTGCTGCATTATCATTGTCTGATATTCCATTTGATGGTCCTATTTCTGAAGTTAGAGTAGCAAGAATTAACGAAAATTTTATTGTAAATCCTTCTAAAGCTCAACTTCAAAATTCTGATATAGATATGATGGTTGGTGCTAGTGAAGATTCAGTAGTGATGGTTGAAGGAGAATTTAATGAGATTTCTGAAGAGGAAATGACAGAAGCTATAAGATTTGCTCATGAAGAAATAAAAGCTCAAATAAAAGCTCAAAAAGAGCTTATTGAGCTTGTTGGTGTAAGTTCTGATAAAAGAGAATATGATTCTAAAGAGGAAGACTTAGAACTAGAAAATCAAATTATTGAAAAAACTTATCAAAAATGTTATGATATAGCAAAAAGGGGGCTTCCAAAAAATGAAAGAAGTGAACTTTTTTCAAATGTAAAGCAAGAACTGGTTGAATCATATGATGAAGAAATATTTGAAGAAAAGAAAGATCTTATTCTAAATTACTTTAGTAAATCACAAAAAAAAGCAGTTAGGGATTTGGTTCTTAATGAAGGTATTAGACTTGATGGAAGAAAACCCGATAACATTAGAAATATTTGGACTGAAATCGATTATTTACCATCTACTCATGGATCTGCGATCTTCACAAGAGGAGAAACTCAAGCTCTTGCTTCAGTTACTCTAGGAACTAGCAGAGAAGCAAATGTAATAGATATGCCAACTGATCAATCTGAAGAGACCTTTTATTTACATTATAATTTTCCTCCATTTTCAACTGGAGAGGCAAGACCATTAAGAGGAACTTCGAGAAGAGAAGTTGGTCATGGAAATCTTGCTCAAAGGGCTCTTAAAAAGGTTATGCCAGCTGATTGTCCATACACGGTCAGAATTGTATCTGAAATTTTAGAATCTAATGGATCCTCCTCTATGGCATCAGTTTGTGCTGGATCTCTTGCATTGATGGATGCTGGAATTAATATTAAAAGCAATGTTTCAGGTATAGCAATGGGTTTAATAACTGAGGGTAATAAATATGCTGTATTATCAGATATTTTAGGAGATGAAGATCATCTTGGAGACATGGATTTTAAGGTAACAGGAACTAAAGATGGAATTACTGCATGTCAAATGGATATTAAAATTAAAGGATTAAAATACGAGATATTAATTGAAGCACTTGGTCAAGCTAAAAATGGAAGATTAGATATTTTAAACAAGTTAGATGAAACAATAAGTAATCCAAATGATTCTGTTAAAGCTCATGCACCTAAAATGGTTAATATTGAAATAAGTAAGGACTTTATTGGATTGGTTATAGGTCCAGGAGGTAAAAATATTCAAGAGCTTCAAAAAGATACTGAAACTACAATTGTAATAAATGAGAAAGATGAAATTGGTGTTATTGAGATTTTAGGTGTTGATCAAGAAAAGATAAACTATGCTATTGACAGAATTAAAAATCTAGTTTTTGAGCCTGTAATAAATGAAGTATACAATGTTAAAGTAATAAAAATTCTTGATTTTGGTGCAGTAGTTGAGTTTGTTCCTGGTAAAGAAGCACTCTTACATGTATCTGAAATTGCTTTGGAAAGAGTTAATAATGTAACCGATTATCTAAATATTGGTGACCAAATTGAAATAAAATATATGGGAATTGATCCTAGAACAAAAAAATCTAAAATCTCCAGAAAAGTTTTACTTGAAAAAAAGTCTTAAATTTTTCAATTTGGAACAATTTTTGTGGTATTAATTAGTCTATGAGACAATTAAAAATAACAAAACAGGTAACTAACAGGGAAACTGCTTCTCTAGATAAATATCTTCAAGAGATTGGTAAGGTTGACCTTATTACTGCAGAAGAAGAAGTAGAATTAGCTCAAAGGATTAAAGCTGGAGATCAATTTGCACTAGAAAAACTTACTAAAGCCAATTTGAGGTTTGTTGTATCTGTAGCTAAGCAATACCAAAATCAAGGATTAACACTTCCTGATCTTATTAATGAAGGCAATCTTGGACTAATTAAGGCCGCACAAAGATTTGATGAAACTAGAGGTTTTAAATTTATTTCATATGCTGTTTGGTGGATTAGACAATCAATTCTTCAAGCTTTAGCTGAACAATCAAGAATTGTTAGATTACCATTGAATAAGATTGGCTCAATTAATAAAATAAATAAAACTTATGCGTTTCTGGAGCAAGCTCATGAAAGAGCTCCCTCGGCAGAAGAAATTGCTAAAGAACTTGATATGACTGTTAATGATGTAAAAGAATCTCTAAAAAATTCTGGTAGACACGTATCAATGGATGCACCTTTGGTTGAAGGTGAAGACTCTAACTTATATGATGTATTAAATAGCGGAGAGTCACCAAACCCTGATAGACAACTCCTTCATGAGTCACTTAGAACAGAAATTGAAAGAGCTCTTGATACATTAACCCCAAGAGAAGCAGATGTTGTTAGACTATATTTTGGTCTTGGTAACCAACATGCTATGACTTTAGAAGAAATAGGTGAAACATTTGATTTGACGAGGGAAAGAGTTAGGCAAATAAAAGAAAAAGCCATAAGAAGGTTAAAACATACCTCTAGGAGTAAGATATTAAAAACTTATCTTGGATAACTGGGCTATCTTGTTTATATCTTTTTTCCTTTGATATTCTACATTATTGTTTAAAACTTTATATTGGCTATTATGTCCGTTAAAGTATCTCCCTCTATTCTTGCAGCAAATTTTGCTAATTTATCTCTAGAGTGCTCAAAAATCGATAGAAGTAAGGCTGATTGGTTTCATTTAGATGTTATGGATGGATTATTTGTTCCAAATATATCTTTCGGTATGCCAATTGTAAAGACGATAAGAAAACTAACTAAAAAGCCTCTAGATGTTCATCTCATGATAGTAGAGCCTGAAAAGTATATAACTGAATTTATAAATATTGGATCTAACATAATTACAGTGCACATAGAGGCTTCGAATAATTTAAATCAAATCATTAATAAGATTCAAAAATCTTCACTAAAGGCTGGAATTGCTATAAATCCTGAAACTCCTATATCTGATTTAAGAGAATACATCAAAAAAGTTGATTTAGTTTGCTTAATGGGGGTTAATCCTGGGTTTGCTGGTCAAAAATTTATTGAATCTACACATGAAAGACTTAAAGAATTAAAACAGTTGATTATTTCATCTGGATCAAATGCATTAATAGAAATAGACGGAGGTGTAAACATAGAGAATTTTCAAGATCTTAAATCTAATGGGGCAGATGTATTAGTTGCTGGAAGTTACATATTTAACTCACCTGATTATAATATTGCAATTGATGCTCTTAAGTAAGATAATTACTAAATTTATATTCAATAAAATTATAAATGAACATATTCTTAAAAAATACATTAATTTTTATTTTTTTGTTGACAATATCCTGTAATCCCCAAAATAGTTTAGAAAACGATGTAGAGTACAGTAATATTGAGAATGATAACTTTGAATTAAATGAAATTGATAAAGTTAACTCAAATACCTCAAAATTAAGTTTTCTAGCATTAGGTGATAGCTATACAATTGGAGAAGGAGTAAACGAAAATGAAAGATGGCCAAATCAATTTGTTGAAATTGCTAATGAAAATGGTTTAGAAATTGAAAAGCCTGAAATCATAGCTCAAACTGGTTGGAAGACTTATGACCTTTTAAATGCAATAAGTCAGACAAATTTTACTCAAAAGTATGACTATGTTTCTCTTTTAATTGGAGTAAATAACCAATTTAATTCAAGATCAATTGATGAGTTTAAGGAAGATCTCAATAAAATTTTGGATAAGATTAATAGTCTAAAAAAAAATAATGGCAATATCATTATTATTTCCATACCAGATTGGGGATATACTCCTTTTGGGAACTCTTATAATAGAGAGTCAATTTCATCTGAAATTAATTTATTTAATAATAATCTAATTAATTTTGCAAATTTTAATGGATTAAAGTATGTTGATGTTACAGAAATTTCCAGAAGGGCACTAAATGAAAGTAATTTATTAGCTTCTGACAATCTTCATCCAAGTGGACTTATGTACTTGGAATGGGCAAAAAAAATTTATGAAACTTGGATAGACTAGAAGAATTAGCAAAAGAATTAGATGCAAAAGATATATTAAAAAAGTTCAGGAATGAATTCATATATCCAGAGGATAAGTTATATTTTGATGGTAACTCTCTTGGTCTACTTTCAAAAAAAACTAAAGAATCTCTTATAGAAGTTATAAATAATGAATGGGGGCAACATCTTATTTCAAGTTGGAATAATTCATGGATAAACTTACCTAAAAAAGTTTCTAAAAAAGTTTCAATAATCTTAAATTCAAATGAAAATGAGATATATGTTGGAGGATCTACTTCTTTAAATCTTTATAAACTACTTTTAAGCCTAATTAAGTCTAACAACAGTATCAAAAATATCTCTACGGATAACCTTAATTTCCCTTCGGACAAATATATTTGCGAGGGTATTTGTAATGACTACAATTTAAAATTTAATCTTCTAGACTATGATAATAATAATTTACCAAATATTGATGTACTTGAACAATTCATCAAGAAAAATAATGGTATAATTGTCTTATCACTAGTTACTTACAAGTCTTCATACAGATATCCAATTAGTAAGATTAATAGGATTTGTCAAGAAAATGATAGTATTGCTATTTGGGATTTAAGTCACGCTATTGGAGCAATAGATATCGATATGAAAATCAATGAGATTGATTATGCAATAGGTTGTACCTATAAATATTTAAATGGAGGTCCAGGTTCACCTGCTTTTATATATGCAAGGAACGAAAAACAGATAGGCCTTAAATCTCCTATAAAAGGGTGGTTTAGTCATTCTGATCCATTTGATTTTTCAAAGACATATGTCCAATCAGAGTCAATGAATAAATTCTCTAGTGGAACACCACACATAATTTCAATGTCTACTTTAGATTCTTCACTTGATGTAACTATTAATGCAACAACAAAAAAAATAGAGAATAAGTCTATAGA
>Ga0181589_10000537_pt1 | contig 27533 bp, 18 predicted proteins | sample 071ome_25_FD_132444 | JGI IMG/M metagenome (GOLD analysis project Ga0181589, IMG submission 132444) | Coastal salt marsh microbial communities from the Groves Creek Marsh, Skidaway Island, Georgia - 071410BT metaG (megahit assembly) | ecosystem: Environmental > Aquatic > Marine > Intertidal...
CGTCGTCGCGCCGCGCGCGCGACGGCACCATCTCGGTGAGCGCACTGTCGGCGAACACGACGTCGCGAACGGCGCGCGCGACGCTCGACACCGTCGCGACGAGGGAATCAGAAGAGTCAGCGCGCGATTCGTTCGTTGACCCACGACGCGCGCACGCGGCGCGCACCTGCGCGGGCGTCGCGTGGATGTCACCGAGCGCGCGAGAGGTGCGTGCGATGACCCCCGCGTCGTCGCGCGCGACGAATTCGCAGTCAATCTCCTCGAGCGCGCGCATGGCGTTGGTCGAGGAAGCGTCGACGTGTGGGGACGGCGAGGTCGACGCGCGCGGCGTCGACGACGACGCCCGGGACGCGCGCGCCAGGGGACGAGGCACGAGTGTGCGATGCGAGGTGAGTGGGTACTATTTACGTCTGTATCTGGTGTCACAATGAATGAGAATCAAAAGAAACTCTCGGCGGCGCGTTTCTTACCGCCGCCGTGGGAAAGTCGCGACTTTGTCGATTTCGGCGGCGCCGAGTACGTCTTCCCGTGAATCGGACGAAAGATGGTCTTCGTCGGCGTCATGCGGAGGTTTCGCTTACCCTTGGCGGTGTTGATGGGCGCGCGCGCGTCCGGGGCGGAATACGTGATGCCGTCATCGTTCCACATGAGTCGTCGCGTTCTCGGCGACATGGATGGGGAATCGAGCGAATCGAGCGACGGCGTCGGAGACGCGCTGTTGCCTCGATCGACGAGGGCGCGCATGGCGACCATCTTTGAACCGTCCCGCGTGTCGTCATTCGGAGACGTCTTTGCCTTTTTCTTCTTCGTTTTCGGCGCGTCGTTGGCGTCTTCGTTTTCGGCGCGCTCGGCGGCGGCGGCCGACGCCTCCTTGGCCAGGCGACGCTCCTTCTTTCTACGTTTCTTCTCTCTTTTCTTCAACTCATCCTCGCTCGCCCCGTCGCTCGCGGCGCGTTTCATCTTTTTCTCCTTCTTCTTTTTCGTCTTCTTGTCCGCCGAGTCGTCGGCGGGCGTCGCGACGCCGTTCTTCTTCGCCTTTTTCTTCTTCTTCGGCGGCGACGCCGCCTCGATGTCTTCAGCTTCGGGATCGACACCGCGCGCCTCGGCGTCCTTGGTGATCTTATTCGCCCCTCGCTTCAACATGCCGTGCAACTCGTACAAGTTTTCTCGACACACGTCCTCGACGCCGTCTCTCGCGCCCAACGAAATTGCCGTCTCGCACAACGTCTTCAATCCGCTCGGCGTCAGTCTCGCCGCGCGCGGGTTTTCCGTCGCGCGCGAGGGATCACACAACGGTTCGAAAACGTCCTCGCGAATGCGTCGCAACAACACTTGGCTCTCCTCCGTCTCCATCGCGCGCACGAACACCATCAAAAGCGTCGCCAACGCGCTTGACGGTATCGGCGTCGGCGCGCCTGCGCGCGCCTCCCCGTCGTCCATCTCCAACCCGCTCTCACCCTTACACACCGCGTCAACCTCTCTCAAAAACGTCTCCGCGACGTGCAATTTAAATCCAATACCGCGAGTCGCGTCTCCGAACACGCCATCCGCCAGCACCTCGCGCAGACGCTCCGTCGAATCCCATCGCCGTTCGCCCGCGAATCGCAACGCGTGATGCAACACTCGTCTCGACAACAAACAAAATTTATCCATCCTGTGTTTATCGATCCCGCTCCACTCCGTCCGCATCGTCCACATGCACGCCCACGCGTACGACATCGCCACCTCTCGATTCAACGCGTGCATCAACGCCCCCATCTTATCCGCCACGTCGAGTTGCGTCGCCCGACCGTCCGCGTGCCAAAACGAGTAAAACAACCCTCGCCACAGTTTCCTCGCGTCGAGCTCATCGAGCGACTCTCGACCGGCCAACCACTTGGAGACGGCGACGAAGGCTTTATCTCGCACGTGCGCGTCGCTGTCCGCGAGTTTCTTCGCGAACGACGAGCTCATGACGCGCGTCACCGGCGCGGGAAGATGAAACCGCGGCGGCGGCGGGACGTCTCCGCGCGTGCGCGACGAATGCGGACACCGGCGCGCGGTAAAACCAGGCGGGGCGACGACGAAGGTCGCACGTCTCGCGTCACACGCTCGCGCGCGGTCGAGCGACGAGCGCGCGTGCGTGTGACGCGCCGCCGCCGCCGCCGTCGTCGCCTGGGGGGGTCGAAATTATTTTATTATATTGTATTTCTTCCCTCAATAGGTGTCATATGTCCGTATACATACGACATGTAAAATTCGTTAGTGCTTCTCGGGATGTGTGTGTTGCGTATTGCGCGCCGCGAGCGTCACCACGCGGCGAGCGTCGGATCGACGACGCCGACGACGCGTCTCGCGGTTTCAAAGGCACACACGACGGCGGCGTACGTGCGCCACGCGCGCGCGATGTCGTCGGAGGCGTCGACGCGACGCGAGAGGGAGGACGCGGCGCGAAGGGCGAAGTCGCAGGTGGAGCGGAGCTTGAGAAGTCTGTCGACGTGACGACGGACGAGGGCGCGTTTGGTGACGTCGGTGGTGCGCACGGGTGGAATCGGGAACGCGCCGTGAGGTCGGTGGGCGTTGTTGTTGTTGGTGGTGGTGGTTTTGGTCGTGCGGACGTCGTCGCGGGAGGTCCACGCGGCGAGACGGCGGTCGATGACGCGAGACGCGAAATCCCACGCGCGCGTCACGAGGGCGAGAGAACCCACGACGTCGATCGTCATCGCGTTCGGTTTCGATTTGAAGCGCGCCGAACGCATCGCCGGCTCGGTGTCCGGCGCGTCGGCGCGCGAGAGAGTCATCGCGGTGAGTTCTCCGAAGGCGCCGTCGACGAATCGCTCGAGCGTGACGAAATCATCCGCGGATGCGATTTCGTGCGCGATTCGATCGACGCCGTCGGTGTCGTTGGCGATCGCCGACACTGCGGCGACGTCAACGGTCGCGACGGCGTCGACGAGCGTCTTGACCAACGTCGAGTGATGCGCCAACGTTCCGTCGGGATGTCGCCTGGCGAACGTTTCGGCGAGCGCGGACCGTACGGACGCTTTCGCTCGCTGGACGGCGTCGATGCCGCGCTCTAAAACGGCGGCGAATGAAATCTGGGACGTTCCATTCACGTGCGTCGCGCGTCGACGAATGCTTTCAAACTCTTTCGTCGCTGCGGCGGACGATTTCCCCGAAAGCGGCGCAAGAAGAAACGCGAGCGCTCGCGCGCCCTCGTCGACGCTCATGATGGGCGCCGCGTCCAGGTCGGGCGATTCCACGAGCACGAAACGCACGTGTCGAATCAAACGCATCGCGTGTGCAAACTCGAATGTGTCGACGTCCTCGAGGACGCGCGCGAACACTTGCGCCCACTCGCTCGCCGCTCGGCGTCTCGCGAGTGCGTTGAAGAACATTTTGCGGTGCAACTCACCGAGCGCGCGCGAACCGTGGCGTTTGTAAAAGTACGTCGACGTGTGACGTTTGATATCGTTTGACGTCATTCTCGTCGTCGACGACGACACTCTCGCCAGATCGAACGCGATGAGCGTCGCGTTTCGATGCGTCGTCTCGGCGTCTAAATCTTCGGCGACGTCGGCGTAGAACCGAATCTCGTCGTCGTCACCCGTTTCGGGCACGAGACGGTCTCGACCGGACGAACACGCGTCGCGATGACCATCATCGGCGACCGCGCGTCGCGCGTCCACGGCGATCTCGGACGGCGTCTCTTCGCGCGTCGATTCGACTTCGCGCCCGGCGACGTCGTCGTCGTCGGACGACGTTGACGACGACGACGTACGTGCAACCGCGTCGACATCGTTCGCGGCAACTACGCACGCATCGTCATCACCGACGCGCGCATCACTCACGCGCACCGTCGCCTTGACGCACGCCAATTCACACCTCGCCGCTCTCGCCTCGGCTTCGGCGCGCGCACGATGACGCTTTTCGCGCGTCAACTCATCCCTCAACTCCCTCGCGCGCGCGCGCTCCCGCACCCGCGCCCTCGCCTGCGATTTCGACTCCTCTCGCGCGCATGACGCCACCAAATCCAACGCCTCGAGCGCCTCCTCCACCGCGGCGACATCCTCTCTAGACGCGTCTCGCGCGCGAAGCCCCGCCACCTTGGCCTCCGCGCGCGCCACCGTCGATTCCAACAGACTCATCGCGCGCGACGCGTCCGCGACGTCGACCGACTCGCGAGAGACGACGGCGTCGCCTCGACGAAATCCCAGCGACGTCGCCGCCCCCGCGCGTCGTCGAGCGATGACGCCCACGTTCTCGGACTCGAACAGTTTTTTCGAGCGCAACGCGGCGGCGCGCGCGCGCGACGCGACGGACGACGTCTCGCGCGGCGCGAGACGGTCCATCGCGACGCGTCCGAGACGCGCGAGACGTCGCGACGCGTCCGCGACGCGCGTGAGACGACGTCGACGGACGTCGCCGCGCCCAAAAATAACTCTGCTCGAGAATCAAATCGTCGTCACACCGCGCTCGAGCGATGCGCCTCTGTTGTGCCGTCACCGCGCGCGCGACGCGCGACGCGCCGACGCCGCGCGTCGACGCGGGCCGCCAACGCGTGATTCGCGCGTCGTCGAGCGCGGACGCGGCCGAGACGCCGGCGCGCGTCCCGAAACGTCCGAGACGGGACGCGCTGGCCCTGTTAGGTTTCACCGCGTGCGCGACGCTCGCGCCCGACAGCGCGCGCGGGGGCGACGCGTCGACGTCGACATCGTCGTCGATCGCGTCGTCGTCCACGTTTAGCGTGGAGACGCGCGCGTTTCGCGTCGCGAACGTGCCGTCGTTTTACGAGGAGGTTGATTTGGGCGCGAGCGCGGCGGCGGCGAGCTCGGAGACGTTTCTGCGCGACTCTCGATTCGGTCTCGCCGGAAACGTCATACAATTGTCCTCGCAGACCGCGTCGTCCGGCGGACCGCGATCGCTCGGCGATATCGGCACTGCGGAGACGGTGGCGAAACGGTTGGTCGAGGCAGAAAACGCGAAATCGAGAGGGCGCGCGGCGGCGACGCTTCGACGCGTCGACACACGCACGACCGCCGGCGTCGACTATTACGACATCGTCTACGAAAAGATCATCGCCGGCGTGCCACGCGTTGTGCAAACGACGCTCGCGTTGGACGCGAAACCGAACGGGTCGTCGACGCTGTACACGCTCGCCGTCGAGACGGACCGAGGTCGGTACGACGCCGACGAGGCCGCGTTTCGAGCCATCGCCGAGGGGTTCACCGTGTTCCCGGAGTGACGTCATTGCATCATCGTAGTTCATCGACGCGCCTTGTCATTCACGCCCGCGTCCCACACGGCTCGTCGTTCGTTCGTAAAAGTAAAAAGTGCGTATCGCCGGCTCGGCGTCCCCGCGCGCCTCACTCACCGTCGCCCTCGCGCGCCTCCGTCGCGCGTCATGGTCAAGGCGTACCTGCGGTACGAACAGGCGGCGGCGTGGGGCGTCGTCGCGACCGGTCTCGGTGACACGGCGGGCGCGCTGACGTACGTGCCGGCGTCGTCGAGCGACGACGTCGGCGGTGCGGCGGCGGCCGCGAGGGAACGATTGGCGGTGGCGGCGCTCGAGCGCGTGGGCGTCTGGGACGTCAAGCGCGCGCAGCGCGAGCGACAGTTGATCCCACCGAACGATCCGGACGAGCACGGGGTGACCAAGGCGGCGCCGAGGGTGACGTGCGTGGCGAGGTCGCCGACGGGTGATTTCCTGGCGAGCGGCGCGAGCGACGGAAGCGTTCGGTTGTGGTCGCTCATGGGCGATGAGTGCGATGTGACGTTTCGAGGACACAAGAGAGACGTGACGACGCTTCGGTTTTCGAGAGACGGGAGTCTGCTGGTGTCGGGAGGGAGAGATTCGGACGTGGTGGTGTGGGACGTCGCCGCGGAGAGCGGAATCACGCGTCTGCGAGGACATCGAGATCAAATTACGGATTGCGCACTCGTCGAGAGGAAGAACGCGAAGAGCGCGGATCTTTTTCACAGGTTTCTCGTGACGACGAGCAAGGATGGGTACGTCAAGGTTTGGGATTTGGGAACGCGGGCGTGCACGCAGACGCTGACGGGTTTCGACGGCGAGACGTGGAGCGTGGACGTGAATCCGACGCAGACGCGCGTCGTCATCGGTACCGCGGATCACAAGTTGCACGTGTACGATTGCGACGCGGCGCGGGATGGGTACAGTGCGGAGTCGCCGTTGTTCAAGATGGGCACGGTGACTCGAGGGCAAAAGGGACGAACGATGACGGTTCGGTACCACGAGACAGGCAACTACCTGGGCGTGCAGGGCGTCGGGCGAGGCATGGAGATTTACCGCGTTCGAGACGAAAGGGAGGCGGTAAAGAAACAAAAGCGTCGCCTGAAACGTAAACGCGAGAAAATGGAGGCCAAGGCGCGAGAGGCGGAGGAGATGGGCGATTTGGAGGCGGCGCGAGAGGCGCGAGAGGACCACGACGAGGACGGTGCGCGAAGCGCCGCTGATGAGTTGGAGCTCGCTTCGACGATCACAACCAAGTCCAAGATGCGCGGTTTCGCTTTTTCCACGGAGACGCCCAAGAGATCTGACGTCATGTGCAAGGTGGCCGTGCTTCTCGACGACAACGCCATTCAAGAGTGGGAAGTCGTCGAAGAGGAGGAGCCGACCAAACTGCACGTTATCGAGAGTGCAGGTCACCCTTCCGACATTCGCGCCGTCGCCTTGTCGCCCGACGACGAGACGGTGCTCTCGTGCTCGAGCAACGGGAGTAAGCTGTGGAACGTGTCCGACGGCGCGTGTCTGCGGACCATCAAGGGCGGGTACGGCTTGTGCACGTCCTTCGCGCCCGGTGGACGACACGCCATCATCGGTACGAAACAGGGTGCGATCGAACTCATCGACGTGAACGCGGGCACACAGCTCGCCGTGCCCGAGGCCCACGAGGGTGCTGTGTGGGCGTTCGCCATGCTTCCGGACGACAGCGGATTCGTCTCCGCGTCGGCGGATAAAACAGTGCGATTTTGGGAATGGACGTTGGATAAAAACGAAGACGGTCTACGCACGCTTAGCTTCAATCACACTCGGACGCTTCAGATGGCGGAGGACGTTTTGAGTTGCCAAATCAGCCCGGATGGAAAACTGCTCTCGGTGTCGTTGTTGGACAACACACTCAAGGTTTTCTTCGTCGACAGTCTCAAGTTTAATCTGTCGCTGTACGGACACAGATTACCGCCATTGTGTCACGACATTTCGAGCGATTCGCAACTGTTAGCCTCCGCGGGAGCGGATAAGAACATTCGCATCTGGGGTCTGGATTTCGGCGATTGTCACAGATCCATTTTCGCGCACCAAGACTCGGTCATGGCGCTCAAGTTTGTCCCGAAGACGCACTACCTGTTCTCGGTGGGCAAGGATAAGCTCGTCAAGTATTGGGACGCTGACAAGTTTGACCCGCTGTTGACTTTGGAGGCCCATCACGCGCCCGTGTGGTGCTTAGCGATTAGTAAGAAGGGCAATTTCGTCGTCACCGGGAGCGGCGATCGTTCGTTGCGCCTGTGGGAACGAACCGACGAACAGTTCTTTGTCGACGAAGAACAGGAGCGTCGACTCGAATCCATGCTCGACGAAGAGATCGACGAGCGTGTTCGTCCCAACACCGAACTCCCCGCCGAGGGCGAGGCTGGCATGGCTGGACGAAAGACGCTCGAGACGTTGACTGCGGCGGACGCCATCGCCGAGGCGCTCGACCTCGCCGATCACGAGACCAAGCGTCTCGCCGAACACGCCGCGGACACCGCCAAATCCGGCGGTAAAGTCGCTCCCATCCAACCCAATCCTCTGCTGTTGGGTCAACAACCGTCTACGTACGCTCTGAACGCCATCTCCAAGGTTCGCGCGAGCGAGCTCGAACAAGCCGTCCTCGTCCTCCCCTTCGAGTACGTCGCCCGCATCCTCCAACATCTCACCTCTTGGCTCATCGCCGGTCAAAAAGTCGAACTCACGTGTAAACTCGCCGCGCTCATCATGCGTCTCCACGCGCACGAGTTCGGTCGAGAACCACAGACGAGACGCGCGCTCGTCGAGCTCAGACCGCTCCTTCGCGCGAGGGCCAAGGAGGCGCGCGACATCATGGGATTTAATCTCGCCGGCATGCGCGCGCTCCGCGGATACATGCGAGACAACGAAACCGTCACCGACGGCATCGACGGCACCGATCCGTTCGCGTGAACGCGCGCGTCTCTCTCGGGATGATAATAAAAACACGTCTAGTTTCCTCCGTCGTCGTCGTCGTCGTTTCGTCTGTCTTCACCCTCGCCTCGGCTCGGTGCGTGAAATCTCTGGTTATGCATCCGCACAGCGCGACTCGTCATGACCGCGCCGCGTCCGATGACGTCCGTCGCGCCCACGAGACGCGCGCTCTTCGCGTCCGCCTCCGTCGCGTCGTTCACCGCCCTCGCGCGCGCCGGTGGCGCGTCCGCGCGCGTCGCGGCGAAGAGGCAGACCTCGGGCCGACAGTCTTCATCGAAAGCCGACGACGACGGCCCCGTCACGCGATTGGAGCTCCGCGGACGACGTTTGATCGCCATCGGTGATTTACACGGTGATTTCTTAGCCATGGTGCGGTCGCTCGAGCTCGCGGGCGTGTGCGACGGGAGCGGGAAGTGGATCGGCGGGAGCGCCGTCGTCGTGCAAGTCGGCGACGTGTTGGATCGAGGCGATAGCGAAATCGCCATCCTGCGGAAACTCCGCGCGTTGAAGCGACAGGCGAGGGAACAAGGAGGTGATGTGATCACGATGAATGGGAATCACGAGATCATGAACGTGATGGGGGATTTTCGGTACGCGACGCCGGGGGCGTTTGAGGAGTGTCGGCTGTACGAAGAAAAGAGACGGAGCAAAGCGGGTAAGGATGGCGACGAGAAGCGCGTCGTGGACGTGGAGATGGCGCTCGGGGAGGATGAGGACGGATTGGCGGGCGTGCGCGCGAGGCAAAAGTTATTTTCGCCGGGCGGGGAGATCGCCAAGTGGTTGGCGAAACAACCGACGGTGTTGGTGGTGGACGACGGGACGGTTTTCGCGCACGCCGGAATCGATTTATCGCACGTCGAGTACGGATTCGAGCGAATCAATCGCGAGGTGTCGTTGTGGATGCAAGGGAAGATTAAGATGCCGCCGAAACAGGTGTTGGAATCGGACGGCGTGGTGTGGACGAGAGATTACGGGGGGAAGGACGCCGGCGTGCAATACGAAGCCAAGGCGTGTCGACGACTGGGCGCCGCGCTCGACGCCGCGGAGGCGAAGCGGTTGGTCATCGGACATACGCCTCAGTCGACTGGAGTGACGAGTGGGTGTAAGGGCGCCGTGTGGCGCGTCGACGTCGGCGCGTCGAGAGGCATTTACGGGAACGCGGCGCAAGTCATCGAAGTCGTCGGAGGACGCGTTCGCGTCCTCGCATAAATTTCGCGACGTCACGAACGAACGATGCGTCGATCTCCGGACGCGCGACACCGCACTGATTACATGTTGACAATATCATACAATAGCAAGTACAACCCCCGTTCGTCATTTCCGTTCACCCGTTTTCCGCGTGACGAGCAACAATTCTCGAACGTTGCTGCTCCCGTCTGAAAACGTCTTCAGACTCTCCACCTCTAAATCGAAATACTTTCGACAATACGTCGTGAACGCGTTCGTCCCACCGCCGACGCCGAAATAATAACTCTTCGCCGCGACGTAACACACGCCGGTCTTCTCGCGAAGCGCGTGCGCGATGAACCGACACAAATCGTCATATTGCCCGACGTCGTAGATGGATTCGCTCGTCAACAAGACGTCGACGGAACCCTTCTCCACGAACGCGTCGTACCCCGACCACCCACCGCACAAAAACCTCACCTTTGACGGTACGTTCTCACCCTCGCTCTCCATGAGCGCCATCGTCGCCTGCGCGTTCGGCACCGTCACTTCCTCCACGACGTCCCTGTTGTAATCCGTCAGCGTCACCGCCGCGCACCGACGGCTTAATTTTCGCATCGCCACCAGTCCCGGCACCGCCTGTCCCGCCCCGAGTTCCAGCACGTGCAAATCATCCCTCTCCGCCATCTTCGCCATCTCCCGCTCGAACGCCTCGTCCGTCGCGACGTACGTCGCTAAATCATCCGCGCACTCCCACGACTTGAGCCCGCCCTCGTACACCCCGGGGACGACGTCCGCATCCTCTGGGCATCCATCCAGCGTCGACGCCGTGCTCCCGTGCGCGCCTCGAACGATTTCCACGTCACCGTGCGTCTCGTAGATGCCCTGCCACGTCGCCTCGTCGTCGCACGCGAGCGAAGACGCGTCGACTTCTTCGGCGGCTCGGTCCTCGGTGCGCGCGCGCTTCCCATCGCGTCGCTCCTCCGCCGCCACCGCGTCGGCGTCGGCGTCGGCGTCGGCGTCGGCGAAACCGAACCGAAACGTCCCTCGCTCGCCGTCGAGCATGCCTCGGACGACGTCGGGCGCGACGCGCACTCCCGCCGCGCGTCAGACGTCGACGCGCTCGACGAGAAAAAATCATGCAAAACGCGCGCAACGCCATGAACGCCGGCGTCGTCAGCGCCGCGCTGCAAACCATCGTGTACGGCGGGGCGGCGACGTACGGTTTATACAACAGGTGCGCGAGCGCGCGCGAGCGCGCGATCCCCCGACGACGACGACGACGACGACGCGCGCGCGCGTTCGGGACGATTAGGGCACGCCCCCACACGATCCTCTCAGTCGTCGCGTTTCGCCGCGACGACGACGACGACGACGACGCGCGCGCCGATGGACTGACGCATCGCACACTCGTGTCGCGTCGCGTTCGACGCAGTCTGTTCAACGTCGAGGGCGGTCACCGCGCCATCGTGTACAATCGATTCGTCGGCGTCAAGGACAAGGTGTACTCGGAGGGGACGCACTTCATCATTCCCTGGGTCGAGCGTCCGTACGTCTACGACGTTCGCGCGCGCGCGCACCAGGTGAACTCGCAGAGTGGATCGAGAGATTTGCAAATGGTGAACATCTCGATTCGCGTGTTGACGCGACCGGATGCGAATAAATTACCAGACGTGTACCGCACGCTCGGGATGGATTTTAACGAACGGGTGCTTCCGAGCGTCATTCACGAAACCGTCAAGTCTGTCGTGGCGCAGCATAACGCCGCTGAGTTGATCACGAAGAGAGAACAAGTGTCGTTATCCATTAGACATCTGTTGAAGAAGCGCGCGGCGCAGTTTAACATGGTTTTAGACGATGTGTCGCTCACGGCGTTGACCTTTGGCCGAGAGTACACGGCGGCCATCGAGAGTAAGCAGGTGGCGCAACAGGAGGCGGAGCGCGCCAAGTTTATCGTCGACAAGGCGAAGCAGGATAAGTTATCCGCGGTGATTCAGGCGGAGGGGGAGGCGAAATCCGCCAAACTCATCGGGGAGGCTATCGCGAATAATCCGGCGTTTTTGACGCTTCGTAAAATCGAAGCCGCGAGAGCCATCGCGCAAACCATGGCCAACTCGAACAACCGCGTCATGTTGAGCGCGGACTCGCTCTTGTTGAATTTACAGGATGAAAAGAAGTGAGCCGAGGTGGAGGGGTTTGTGAGAGAGAGAGGGAGAGAGGGAGAGAGAGACGCACGTAGAGATTGTTAGAAAGAAGAATTACACTAAAAAAACTACATTGGCGGCGATTCACTCGCGCGCGCCTCGCTCGAGACACCAGACGACGCGCGAACGCGAACGCACGCTCACTCATCCTTTTCATCCTTGGACGCGCGCACGCGATCGTCGAGTTCGCGAAGACTCGGTGGGCGCTGACGAGCGATCAGCACGAGCCACAACACGAGCGCGGCCACGTGCAACGCCGCGAGGCCGAGGGCGAAGACGTGAATCTTGCTGTATTCACCCTTGTCGTTGACCACGAGGGATGTGATTCGTTCGAACATGACGGCGATGCGGTCGTCGGCGCGCGCGTCGCGTCGCGTCGTGCGCACGATGGTCGGGAAATGGGGTGTCTGGGCGAACGCGCGCGTCGGTTGGCGCGGTGATGTGTCGACTGATTGATTGATTGTTACAGAGTGAGTGAACGTGAACGATTAGGCAGCCATTTGGACGTCCGCGGAGGCCTTGTAAGCGTCGAGGCTCGCGTCCAAGTCGGCGGCGGTCGGCTTGGGGCCGTCCGGTTTCTTTTCCTTGGGCTTGCGCGCCGGCTTTTTCTTCTTCGGAGTCGCCTTCTTCGCGGCGGCGACCGCTTTCGCGGTCGCCTTGCCGCGCTTGGGCGCGGGGGTGGCGCTTTTGCCATTCTTACCGTTCTTTTTCGGTTGTTGTTGCGGCTTCAAACCCGAGAGTCGCTGGGTGATCGGCTTGGGCTGCGGCGGAGCGTCGACGACGACGATGCTCAACGGACGACCGTCGAGCTTGACGCCGTGGTACGTCTTGACAGCCTTGAGGGCGGACTCGAGCGTGGCCATGGTGACCTCGGCCGTACCCTTAGACTTGCCCTGCGGGCCGTAGTTGATTCCGGCTTTGAGCACGCGACCGACTTGACCGAAAAGTTCCTGTCGTTGTAAAGGATCGACGCGAGGCGATGTCATCAATACGAGTTCCCTCCAAAAATAAACGTGTGCGAGTACGTGCGAGCCATACAAATCGAGTGAAGTCGTTCTGATCGAGTGTCGAGTGTCGAGTGTCGCGTATCGAGCGTCGCGTATCGAGTGTCGCGGTCCGTCCAGACGAATCGGTGAAATAAAGCCAAGTCTCTTCTCTTCGTCCGCGCATCAGTGTAAGCAGTGAAACCGCATCTTTCCAATGAAGGGTGCTCGTTCGAATCTCGCGGTGGTGCCGTGGGTATTTTCAGACGCATTCTCGACCGTCGTCTCCCGCGAAGCGTCACCACTCGATCGAACCGAGCGCATCGCCAAAAAATCATTCGCGCGAGTTCGCGAGGCGACCCGTCGTCCGTCTTCGAATGTAGAGTATAAATATCCGAGCGGACGAACGACGGTTCCGAGTCGTCACGCGCCGTCGCGATCGCGCGCGCGAGAGCGAACGTTTTTATTCCAGCCCGGACATCATGGGGCGACAACGTTCGATCGCGCGCGCAATCTCGCTCGTCGCTCGCAGCCGCGAACGAGCGGACGGGTGCCCTCCGAGACGAACACCTCGCGCTCGACGCGTCGAGTCTACTACGAAAACTCGCGCGAATTAACTCTTACGGTCGATCCATCAATCATGAATTGATCCGAATTCTTCTCCTCTCATCGAGACGCAAAGTCGCGAGACGAGCGTCGATCGAGACCGCGTCGGCGTCGAATCGCCGCCGCCGCCTCGAATCGAAATCGCCGAGTCTTCATTCATCTCATCGTTCCCGAGCTAGCGCACGACGAATCCAGGGTCAACGCACCGCCACGTCACGTCGCGAGCATCACCCCGAACCCATCGCGCGCGCGCTCCACGAACGCGTCTCGTCCTCCTCCTAGTCGTACCTTCATGTCCCGATCCGTCACCTTGTAATCCAAGTTGCCCACCATTAATTTCGTCTTCCCACCGACGACCGCGTTCGCGTGTCCGCGTCCACCGCGCTGCACGCCGTCCACCGCCATCGCCGTCGCCGCCGCGCTTCGGTTCCCACCGCGTTTCTTCGCGTTGCGGTTCCCTTTCGCGACGCCACCACCGATCGCCATGGGCGCGGGGCCACCGCGCGCGGTTTTCTTGGCGGTGGATGCGCGCTTCTTTCCACCGACGGCGACGCGCACGGCGGAGGATTTCGCTTGGCGGCGCTTGGGGGCCGTCTTTCGCGTCTCCTTGATCATGTCGTCGAGGGATTGGTCGAGGTTCATGGCCGCCATCGTCGCGTCGGATTCGATCGTTCGATCGGCGAGATCTGAGGACATTCTCCCCTCTGCGCGTTTCTTTCCTTTTGCGTCTTTCAAAGGGCGCGGGCGTCGAGTCTCCCGTGTCGGAGGCGCGTGAGACGTGACGATGGAATCGTGATGAATGATGAATAGTGTTTTAAACGCTGCTTGGCTGCTGTGATGTGTATGCTACACGACGACGACGACGACGACGGGACGCGCGAGACGGCGGCCGCGAGGCGGCGGCGACGGCGAATAATAAGTCCGCTCGAAGGATTCGTTCGACGGATTAATTGGCGAAATCGAGCGGACCGTGGCCGGCGAGACCTTCGATGACGAAGATGAAGGTGGCCATCATGGCTAATCGAGAGTGCTGAATCTCGATCGTCTTGAGAATGTTGAGATCCTCCTCGGTTTGGCCGGCGGCGAGGCCGAGGGGATCGAAGAGTCGACCGCCCGGGTAGAGCTTGTCCAAATCCTTGAACGCCTCCACCTCGTAACTGCCGTTTCGGAGAGACTCGGCGACGAACATCAAAGGGAGGTGGACGATGGGGAGCCAGAATAAGCCCCACGGGATGGTTTCGCCCATGTACGTGAGCTGCCATCCGAACTCGGGGTCGTTTTCGATGGCCGTGTTCCACCAGTGTTGGTCGGGAGTGCCGAAAATCTCATTGTGCGCCAAGAATTCGGGCACGAGCACACCGATGCACGCGAGCATGGCCCAGCGTCCGTGAATGAGCTCGCGGGCGCGGTAACGCGCGATGTCGCTCTGGGCGCCGAGCGCCAACGGATCCCAGCCGATGTCGCCGGGAAGCGAACCGGTGAGGTGCGGGGGGACGACGTTGGGCGCCATCGAGATGAACGCGGAGGGCAAGAACTTCTTACGGGCCTTACCGTAGAGATCATCTTGACTGAGACCAGTCTTACGCACGGCGCTCGTGACGATCATCGCGGCGCTACCGTCCGACCAGTACGTGACGGCGCCTTGGTCAGACGCGTCCATCTTCATCGCGCCAACCGCCACCTCGGTTTGCGTCGAGGACGTGGTCGTGCTCGGGTCGCCATCACCGCTCGGACCACCGCTCGGACCGTTATTATCGTGGTCGTCATTCTTGAAGTTTTTGCGTTTTCCCACCGACCACCAATCGCGTCCCATGTAGCCCGGAAGCATGCCCCCTCGCTGCGACTCGTAAAAGTCCTCCATCATCTTTGTCGTGTTCTTGGCGCTCGCTTGATCTTTTCGGTTCACCTGCAAGACCTCCAGACCGCTCTCGTCCTTGGGGAACAATGGATAGGCGTACGCCTTGGCTAATCGCGCGCCCGAGCCACCAGCGGAGACCAAGTGGGCGAGGAGCAAACCTCGCAACTCGTTGTCTCCGATGATGAACGTCGTCAAGGCGAACATGATGAGCTGCGAGCTCGACAATGCATTGCCCAAGAAACCGCGGCTCAGATCCGTCGGAAGCGCAAAGAATGTGCTAAAGAAATTTCGCATTTGTTCGATGCGAAGCGACATCAAGAGTTCCATACCAAACTGATAAAATCCAATTTGACGCCTCTGCTCGGCGCCCCAGAGAACGTCCCAGGCTCGACGGCTCGCTTCGATTTCGCCACCCTCCTTCAACCCCGCAGCCATCGCTTTCGCCACCTTGGGCGCCGTGCGAACGCTATTGACTACGGAATACCCGGACGCCGGGTGCACCATGCCGGCCGCCGCGCCGTACGCGATCGTGCGCTGAGGAGCAACCGGCGGCGTGCCACCGAGTGGAATCCAACTCGCCTCGACCTCAATAATGTCCTCCTCGACGATGGGCATGCCCATGCGCGTCATGCGTCTGTACAGACGCCGCTTGAGTTCATCGAACGGAACTTGCACGCGGGCGACGAGACAGGTCTCTTCCACGAAGACGACATCCTTGTTGACGGGTAAGACGTAGAGGAAAGACGGTACGCGCCAGACGCCCTCGTCCTCCTCAGTCATCATGTCCGGATCGCTTTGACGGAAATCCATAAACACCGCCTTGTTGACCTCAAATCCATGGTTCGGGATGCGGACTTCAACGCCGTAGGCGGTTTGCCAACCCGGCGGCGCGCCTTGTTCGTAATTGAGCACGTCTCTGTTGTGTCCCGTGCCGGCGACAACGAGTCGAGAGTTGAGAGTAAACGTTTTACCCGTCGATCCCTCCTCGATCAATTTCTTGCCACTCTCGGAGACATCGCTGTCCTCGACGATGTTGCCTCTAATCTCTGCCAATTCGCTCTTGTCCGTGTCCCCGTGACGCACGAAATCAACCAAGCCCGGCAAGTATTTGACGCCTGCCGCGGCGCAGTCTTTCAAGAGTTGATCTCGAAGACGTTTGCGACACACTTGCCCGTACGGACGTCCCAACTCCGTGCCAGAGGCGGGATCCGAATCGCCGAACCACACCAATGCGTCGTCATATTTGTGAAGCAAGCAGTGCTCGAGTCCGAGAGCTCTGAACTCATCGAGCCACACGCCATAGTTGTTGACGAACGGCGTATCCGGAGCCACGATTCCGACGCTCAAACCTTGTTTGGCCGTTTCAGCCGCGATCGCGAGGCCCGCCGGGCCAGCACCGATGACCAAAACATCCACACTGTCACCACTGCTCATCGTTTTGAGGTATTCCTTAATCGGTTTTTGATCGTTGAAAACCTTGCGTTGCTGAAACGCGATCCATTCGCGGTCGTCCTTGATCTCGCTCGGCTTCATATCGTCGGGCTTACTGAGCACTTCTTCCGACAAGATCTTTTCAAAGTCCAACATGCTGCCGGTGATCGGTTTCGCGGTCGGGTTGTTGACCGGCGCCGGAATCGGTCCGTCTTCGCGAAGGATCACGTCGCGGTTCGTAGCGTCCTCGAGAACCAAACCGCCCCACTTGCTTGAATCAAACTTGTTGTCCGCGAGCGCAAAGTTGGCGAAGAACGAACCCATGAATGGAAGCGCGGACTTGACAAAAGTGACGCGCATGTAGTTGGAGAAGAGTACGAACAGATTGACACCGAGAGACAGCAATCCGACAGGTTGAATTCGCCAACTCAAGAAACCGGCCCACACGTCCCTCGGAAGATCGAAAAACGTGTCAAAGAATTGACGCGTGCCATCAACGTCGAGTTGCATCAACGTCTCCATGCCGAAACACATGAACGTACGCATGCGCAAATCGTTTTCCGGCCAAATGGATTGCCACACCAACTCCGCGGTAGCGTCGGCGTCGAACTCGCCGTTGTTTGTTTGCGCCGCCTCCGCCGCCTCGAGAGCGCCGGTAACGTCGCCGCGCTTGCCCGCCTTCAGGGCGTCGTCGAGCGTACCGACGAGCGTTCTGACGCACAGCATCGTTTTCGCCACCATGAAACCGGTGCTCGGGTGCACCATGCCCGCGGTTCCGCCAATGCCGAGCGTTCGTTGCGGAAACATCGGCAACACGCCCCCCATGGGAATGAGACAGTATTCCTCTTCGTGCACCTCCGTCACCTTGACACCCAAGTGATCGAGACGTTCCTTCAACTTGAGCTTCAAGTCGTCAAAGTCGAGTCCCGGACGAGCCACCAAGCTCGTCTCTTCCAGGAAGACTTCGGTCTCTGAAAACGGCATGGCGTACAAAAACGTCGGAAGTCTATCGTTTTGGCGCTTCAGGTTCGCGCTCAAGTGCTCGTCGCGCCAATCCATGAAAAGCATCGTGTCCAATGGAAAGTTATGCTTCTCCACGGTGGCCACGATGCCGAACGCGGCTTGGTATCCCGGTGTGAAATCGCGATCGAAATCGACGAGTTTTCTCGCGTGCCCAGTGGCGTCCAAAACCATCTTCGCGAACACCGTCCGCCCATCGTCCAGGGTCACCACCGAGTGATTCGGATCGCTGTGATCGCAGTGGTCGACGCACGCGACGCCGAATTCCACCCCTTGCGCGAGCGTTCGCGCGAACAACTTTTGCTTGAGCTTTTTCCTATCCACTTGCGCGTACGCTCTGTCCAACATTTTCCCTTCGGCGTCCGAATCATCGATAATCACGCGCGCCTTGTTCCACACCGCCCGATAACAATCATCAAACCCCAACGCCTTAAATTCATCGCACCACACACCGTAATTATTCAACCACGGCGCCAACGGCGCCGGATCCATGAGCGCGACGCGCAGTCCTCGGCGACTCGCCTCATCCGCCGCCGTCAGCCCCGCCGGACCGCACCCGACGATGACTAAATCGTACGCTTCGCTCGCCGTCGCCCCCGACGTAATCTCCGGTAGACTCTCCGGCAACGGCGTCAGACATTCCTCCGACGTGCGTCGATCACCGCTCGTCATCGGATCCCACGACGCGTCGAGCGCGTACAACTCGGGCCGAAGCGCCTTCCCGCTCAGTCGTCCATTCGCCCCCACCGCGACGTCGCGTCGTCTCGCGCGCGACCGATCGCTCGCGCCACCGCACACACGAGCGCGCACCGATCCGCACCGCGCGTCGGCGGCGTTACCACTCGCGCGCGCGCGCGCATTCGCGCGCGCACCTCGAGTCACCGCGCGCCGCGTCGGCGGCCCTCTCGACGCGCCCTTCGCGCGCGCCGACGCAGACGCCGACGCAGACGCAGACGCAGACGCGCGCGCGTGCGACGTCACCATCCTCGTTCGTGCGTTCGCGCGCGCGCGGTGTGCGCGTCCGCGCCGCGCGCGACGAAAGATGAGGCGCACGCGGTGGGCGGATAAGTGTCTCTCGAGAAGGTTCGGACATTTGGCATTGGGCACTCCGCGCGACTCGACGGCCGTCTCGCGCGGTGACGCGGACGTGAGATGGCGTCTCGTGGGTACGGCGCGATGTGGTGGATGCGTCCGGGCGTCGCGTTCGTGGGCGAGCGGCGAGGACGGGCGGGGTCGTCGATGCCGACGGCGGAGGAGGCGTCGGCGGCGCGCGCGGCGTGGAGCGCTCGAGCCTTCGCGCGGTGGTTGGAACATCGAGACGCGCGCGTGCCGACGTTCGTGCGCGAGCTCGGTGGTGGTAGTAATACAAACGAGTGATGCTGATCGAGCGGTCAGATGAGCGGTGTCTCGAGCCGGTTGGGGTCGTCGAGACCGAGATCTTCGAGCGAGCGGTCGTCTTGGCGCCAGCCGTCTCGCACCTTGACTTGAATATCTAAAAATACCGGTCGGTCCAAAAACTTTTCAATGTCGGCGCGCGCGCTCGAGGAGAGCTTTTTCATCGCGCTTCCGCCCTGGCCGACGATGATGCCCACCTGAGATTGACGCTCGACGAAGACTTTGGCGAGGATGAGATCCTTCTTGGCGCCGTCTCGCTCGGTGTGCGATTCGATCCACACCTGCGTGCTGTAGGGAACCTCTTGTTTGTACTGGAAGAAAATCTTCTCTCGAATGATCTCGGCGATGAAGAATCGTTCGGGGTGTTCGCTGATGGCGTCCTTCGGGTACAGCGTCGGACCGAGGGGGAGGTGTTCGAGCGCCCACTCTCGAACGTTTCGCGTCCCCGTCGAGTTCAACGCCGAAACGGGCAACACGGCGTCGATGACGTCTTGCGATTCAAAGTACTCGATCAACTCCATGATGCGCTCTCGGTCACCCACTAAATCGCACTTGTTCAAAATCAACGCCGTGGGCACGCGCTTACCCTTTTTCGGCGCCAATCCTTCCCACGCGCCGTACGGATCCCGCGCCGCGTCCACGATGTAAAACAACACATCCGCGTTCGCCATCGAATTCCGCACGCTCTTCAGCATGATCCCATCTAATTTATTAAACTCCTCGATCATCACCCCGGGCGTGTCCAACAGCACCATCTGCGAGTCGTCGTCGCTCAGGATTCCCAAGATTCTGTGCCGCGTCGTCTGCGGCTTAAACGTCACGATGCTCAGCTTGGTGCCGATTAAATCATTCATCAGCGTGCTCTTCCCCGCGTTCGGGCGTCCGACGATGGCGACGTACCCAGACTTGTGTCCCGGCGGATCGGGTTTGAGGAGTTCACCCCCGATGTACGGCAAAACCTCCACGTCTTCCTCGTCTTCCTCGTCGGCGTCGAGCGCGTCGTCAACCTCGTCGAATCCCTCACCGAAGAACGCGTCCGCGAGATCGGCGTCCGGTCCGTCGTCGTCGTTCACGGGGGCGCTCGCCCTCGCGCGCCAGTCTCGTCTCTCGTCCCCGCGTTGTCGCCTCGTCGTCGTCGTCGTCGTCCCGAGTCGCGCGCGTCGAGCGCGCGCCGCCGCCACCCCCACCGTCGACCGTCCACGCGCGCTCGCGACGCGTAGAGACGCGCGCGCGCGCGACGACGCGCGCGTCGCCATCGTCGTCGACGACATCGTCGTCGTCGTCGACATCGCGACCGACGTTGAGTCGACACGCGTCGACGAATCGCGCGTCAGAAGCCGCCGCGTCGAGGGGAAAAGTTTCTCGACATGACGCACGTCGACGAGGAGGAGGAGGAGGCGGCGCAGACGCCGGAGGAGCTTCGCGCGAAACTCGCCGAGTACCGCGCGTCGCTCGAGGAGGTGGATGACGGATTGCGAGACGCGCCCGAGGACGAGGAGCTGTTGGATTTGCGCTCTTCCTTGGTGGAGGTGATTGAAATCACCGAGGACGTATTGGCGTCGACGGTGGAGGCGCTGGACGCGCGCGAGGTGGATGGTGACGATGAGAAGGATACCCGCGCGTCCGCGGGCGCGAGTGGCGCGGGGGAGGATGTCGGGCGCGAGGAGACGCGGTCGGAGGCGACGCCGAGCTCGTTGGCGGCGACCTTCGTCGGAAAGGACGTGTTGACGCTCGACGCGGACGGCGCGTGGCGACCGGGACGGTGCGTGCGCGTGATGGACGATGGACGATTGGACGTCTATCTCACGGAGGCGCACGCGCGGGTGGCGGTCAAGGCGGGAGACGTGCGCATGGATTTCGGCGCGAAGGAGCGGCTCGCCAAGGCCAAGGAGGCCAAGGCGAACACCAACGCGATCACCAACGCGGGGCCGAGGGAGGTGTATCGAGGTCTTCCCGAACCCAAGCGACTCGAGTTGACGCGTAAGACGGAGTACGTGCGAAAGGAACCGCCGAAGAATTTAGAAATCAAGCCAGGCGACGACGCCGAGACGCGAGAGACGAAGAGGAAAAAGTTGAAAATGTTCAAGTATAAGCAGCGTCAGCAAGAGATCGCGGCCGAACAAAATCAAAAGGCGAGCAGCTGGCAAAACTTTCAAGCCAACGGTTTAAAGAAGAAGAAGCGCGGAATGCAAACGAATTCAATCTTTTCGGGAAAGACGTAAACGACGTCGCGCCGTAGACGTGCAATTAAATCAATTAAACGCAACCACCTATTGATACATTGAGAAACGGCTCTCGTCGAACTCCGCCTTCGGTTTCGCTACGTCGTCGTCCGACATGTACCGACTCGGACTACTCACGCGCGCTCTACCTCCAGAACATCCGAGAGACGCTCGCGTCGAGACCCCCGTCTCCGGATTCGTACCGCTCGCCGTCTTACACAACTTTTGCTGCGTCTTCGGATCCAAAAGCGCGTCCGTGAAATCTGCATTCTCCACGATCGCGCCCTCCATGTCGCTCGACGTCAACACCACGCGGTTCAGAATGGCGTCGGTAAAATTCGCGCCCACGAGCACGGAGCGGTCCATCAACGCGTCGCTCATGTCCGCCCCCGTGAAATCCACCTCCGGGGCCACCATCTTCATCATGTACGCCCCTCGAAGATTCGCCCCTCGAAGTTTGGCGAATCGCATGTCCGCCGCCGTGAAATTGCTCAACCGCAAGTCCTTCCCGAATTCTTTGACGATGTCCACCTTGACGAGGTCGTATCCGCCGAACTGTTTCGCGCTTCCTCGGTTAAACTCGCCCCCGCGGTTCGCCTCGGCGGCGTTGAGCTCGGCGTTCGCGGCGAGCGGGCTCGCGAGCACGGCGGCGGCGGCGACGGCGGCGCACGCGGCGCGCGAGAGCGCGGTGACGTCGTCACTGGGAGTTGGTGACGTGGCGCGCGCGGGACGCATCGCGCGACGGGACGCGGGGGCGCGCGCGTCGGAGAGACGCGCGACGACGGACGCGCGCGAAGAGACGGTCGGCATCGCGCGCTCGGATGAGAGAGGTCAACGAGGGCGTCGACGTGTGGCGCGATGCGGGCTCCGGGACGCGCGTTTCGTTTCCGCTCCGCGCGGGGCGAGCTCGAGAAAACGAGTGATCGTAAAACGCGATGGACGAGTCGGGGGTGGATGGTGGTGCGCGCGTCGTGTAGAAATGATGCATAGGCGGGTGTGCAATCACATTAGAAGCCTAGTAGTCTGTCTTTCGCCGTCTCTAAATCACGCGTGCGTCAGCGCCGTCTCGCGGCGCTCTTCTCTTTTCACGGTCTGTTTCGCAGGGCTCGTCGCCGTGTAACGCACACCGTCGTGGATCGCGTCTCCTCTGTTCAGTTATCATCCTCCTCTTCGTCGTCACCATGCATGTGCTCTCGCACTGCCTCGCGTTCTGTTTGCCTCGACTCCCGACTCGGCTCTACAACGTCGCGTACTTGCGCGTCCACTCCTTCGCGAGTTCGTTGTAGCGGTTTCTATCCGTCTTATACACGTGCGCAATCTCCGGCACCAAAGGATCGTCTGGGTTCGGGTCCGTGAGCAACGAGCAAATGCTCAAGAGCACCTTGCTAATCGTCAGCGCCGGCGACCACTGTTCCTTCAAAATGTCCAGGCAAATCGACCCCTGGCTGTTCACGTTTGGATGGTACACCTTCGTCTTGAAGTTCACCTTGGGCGGTTTGAATGGGTAGTCGGGAGGGAAATGGATGGCGACGAAGAAGAGGCCGCCCTGGTACGGAGACTCAGACGGACCGATGATCGTCGCGTCCCAGTGGAAGATGTCGTCGTCCGATCTCGGACCCGCGCTGCATGACGTCGGCGGGTCTTTCTGTAAATCTGCGCGCGCGAACGAAAACACGTGCCGAGTAGTTAGTTTCGAGTTTTCACGCGGGCGCACGTCTCGGACGCGCGCGCGCGACGCGTCGAGACGCTCGAACACCAAATCAGAAGTCAGCGAACCACCCGGACACCACCCGCGACCACCGACCCGCGCGCGCGACCGCGCGCCACCACCACCGCGCGCTCGAAACGACGACACCGATATCGCGCGCATCATTCATCGCCTCGCGCGCGTCGTCGTGCGCCCCCTCGCGCGCGCCTCACCGCCTCGGGGCGGCGACGCGCCGCGCGTGGAATTCCACGCGGTTTTCGCGAGCCGTCGACCCGTCGCCCCTCACGCGACCTGGCGACGCGCGCGCGCGGTGGACGATCGGACGCACCCAAAAGTTCTTTGATGATTCGCTTCGACGCCATGGCGCGCGCGCACGTCTACGTGTGTCGAGGCGGCTCGAACGCTCATGGAAGCTTCTTCGATCGTGTCGAGGCGGGTTTGGGAAAAAACTAGGCACCGGGGGCGACGCGCGGAGAGAAGACGCTCGCGGACGCGCGCGGACGCGTCGGTGCGCGGGGACGGTGCAAACGGTGGTTGCATGATATGGGTCACGCGATGGCGTCGTGGTCGTCGCGCGAGACGTCGGTGTCGGCGTCGACGGCGGCGTCGGCGGCGTCGGCGTGCGCTCGCATGGAAAAGCTGACTTGGTGTAAAACCGCGGCGCCGAATCGTTTGAATCCGCCCTTGGCGCGCACACAGGCTTGTCTGACGTCGGCGGCGAAGAGTTTGTGGGCGAGGTAGGCGGCCTCGCCGTCGAGACGATCGGTGAGGAGGGTTTGGAGACGATGGAGTTGGCGGCGGCATCGCTCGAGGCGGAGCGCGGCGTCGGCGGAGAGCGCGCGGTATTTGGCGTACGGGGCGTCTGTGGACGTCATCAGCTCGTCAACGCGCGTGAACCATTTTTCGGGCGACATCGTCCACGTCGACATCGAACCGTCGGCGTTCGAGGCGTACTTTTTGCGTTGCGCCGCTGCGTCGGGTCCTGGCTCGAAGAGGGGACTGAATTGTTCCAAACCGTTCGCGATGCATGATTTGACGAAGTCATCCAGACGCACGGCTTTTGTCTTCGTGTCTGAGATGACTGTGCGGGACGAACACGACTTGAATACGGCGTCGATGGTGGTCTCTGTGATTCTCTTATCCGCCACTCGAAGCGCGGCGGCGAATTCGTCGTGGATTAAGAAACCATCCGCATCGCAATCCGCCGCGCGAAACAACGCTTTGAGACTCTCCACGTTTATGGCGCGCCGACGCTTATATTCGACCATCACCGCACGCACGAAGGTCGAAAACTTCACGGTCGATGAACTCGCGACGTGTTTGAGTCCAAACTGTTTCGCCACGAATTCCTTCAGTGTCGATGGCTCATCTTTGTAATCTACGAAAACGAGTTTCAGCGCCTCAGAGGCGCGGGAGAAGGCCAATACGCCAGCGCTGAGAGATGCATTCGTACTCTTTGACTCTTTCACCATGCCAAGCTCTACGAGTAATTGAGTGAAATGGCTGTCTCCCGCGAGAGCTTCGAGCAAGCGCAGGTAAAACGCCAACGTGGGTGCGTCCAGCAAAGGCGAATCCCGAGAACTCGTCGATGTGATACAATGACAAAATAATCCAAATTGATGTATGATGTCGCAGTCGTCGGCGTGGTGCACCGTTGAGGCGATCAAATCTAGCAAGTTTGCCTCCGCGAGTTGCTTCAATCCAAATTTGTGCAAGTGCCAATCGTATACGAACGTCGCGAGTGAGTGCGTGGATGCATCTCGCGCGCTGTCATCGTTATGTTCAAAACCACTCGTATCCAACGTGAGTCGATCGGCGTATATGTGAGCGATACATTTGAGCACCCACGCGCGAGGTTTCCTGCGACCAGTCTTTTGCGAACTAATGAGACACGAGAAATCACCGAGCGATTCTCGAGCCCAGCCATCAACACCGTCGTTGATCGCTAGGGTAGCGTGATGTACGAGTGTGCCGTTTCTTTTCCCCATCCTCTCCGTTTTCCGTCGTCGCTTGGCGAAACTAACGACATCGGTCTGTGTTGCGATGGACGCGCTCACCGGTTCCGACGGCTCTTCCACCGCGATCGAGTCTTCGATCGTCTGCGTTTGCGTCGTCGCGTACTGTGACTTGTCGAAAACTAACATGCGTGTCGTCAATAGCTGATTATCTAAAAACTCGACACGTCTCGAAAGAGTATCTCTCTCGTTGAAGGCATTGTGCAGCGAATCCTCCATGGACGCGACGGCGGATTCTATTTCATGCCTCGACTGCGCCTCGGTGAGCTTGATCCTTTCGTGGAGACGACGTATCTCTGCGCGATCAATCGTCTGCATCGTCATCAACTCTTTCTCTCGTTGCCGCGACCGTTGAGTGATCGAGGTTGCTCGTTCGCAGTCGGCTTGGTGCCGACGTCTCGCCGAGTCGACTTCGCGTTCACATTTCGTCGCGTGTTCCGTGAGCGCGATTCGCTCGACCTCTTTTGATTCCAACGCGTTGTGAACTTCATCCAGCTCGATCGCCAAGGACTCGTTCCTGCGCTGCCAACGGTCACAGACATCGTGCATGGTGGAGAAGAGCTCGCCGTAACGCTCGCGAATGGCGTCCAGCAAGTCTCCTCGGTCTTTACACTCCGCGCGCACTTGGCGCGCACCTTCGCGCAACGTGGCGTCGATGATGGTAAAATCATCTCCGAACGCATCGAGTTGGCGATGAATGCCACTCGGCACGAGGGCGCCATTCTCGGCACCCAATCCGCCGTTCCTGCTCAGACGATGGAATTTCTTCTCAATGTTGCCCTCCGGTAAGACGACTTCGAGGTGGCGTGCGAGCATGATCGCCATCCCACGCGTCGTTGGTTCTGGCGCGCGACGAAGAATCACACCCTTAGCCTCACGATTGCGAATCGGCCGAAACCCGCGCTCGTCTTTTCCCGCGCTAAAAAGTTTTCGCTGCGGGCGAGGCTCGGCGTGATGATGCGATGTGCGCCGCCCCGCCGCCGTTCGCGATGCATCCTTGTCCCTCTTTCTTCTCATCGAACGAATTTCCTTCCGAATTCGACATATCTCCTTGCGAAGGGAATGCACCTCGTCACTGACCTCGGGATGTTCCACGGTTTGCGCCGCGAACGGCGAAGTGTCGACGCAGTCGTCGCTCGAGTCTTCACCGCTTGAATCGCGCGAACCGATCGCTCGCGCGATGTCACGAAACGCGCGGTGCCTGCTCCGCTCGAAGGGCAACACATCCGCCATGCGCACTTGTCAAGGACCATTTATTTTTATCCGCAGCCGCACTCTCGCCGCTGCGTTGTTACCAGTGATAATTAAAATGAGCAAAACCTATCCCACACCCGCCGCATTGACCTTTTACTTTTTACTTTTCATTTCCTCTGATAGTCTTTGCGCCACGCCGTACGTTTCACGCCGCCGCACGCCGAGATCTTTCGCGACGCGTCTGGACGCCTCCGACGGCGCCACGCCCTCGAGCAAAAGCGCGCGAACCGCGTCCTCGATGCTCGACGAACTCGGAACGTCATCCTCCTCGTCTGCGTCGAGAGACAGCGCGCGATCGTCGCCATCAAATCCCTCGATGACGAGCGTGATCTCGCCGCGCGGCGTGCGCTCCTCAAACTCGCGTTTCGATTCGCTCAGCGTCCCTCGCCAAAATTCCTCGTGTAACTTGGTCAACTCTCTACACACCGCACAACGTCGATCGCCGAGCCCCGTGATCGCGTCCTCGAGCGTACCGATCAATTTATGCGGTGGAACGAACATGATCAACGTCGCCTTCGCCCTCGCAAAACTCTTGAACCGCTTCACCCTTGCCGCCGACTTCGGCGGCGGAAATCCTATAAACGTAAACTCGTCCGTCGGTAATCCCGCCCCGGCGATCGCCGCCAACACCGCGCTCGGCCCCGGCACGGGCACCACCCTCACCCCGATCTCCGCTGCCCTCGCCGCTAAATCCTGCCCCGGATCGTTCACCGTCGGCATCCCGGCGTCGCTCACCAACGCCAACGCCGCGCCGCCCGCCAACCGTCCCAACGCCTCCTCCCTTCGTTTCGCCTCGTTGTGCGCGTGATAACTCACCAACGGCGTCGATATATCGTACGCTCGCAATAACTGCTTCGTTCGCCGCGTGTCCTCGGCCAAGACGGCGTCCGCGTCCCGAAGCACTCGCAACGCCCGCAGGGTGACGTCCTCGAGGTTTCCTATCGGCGTCGCCACGAGAAAAAGTCCCGGCTCGAGCGTCGTCGACGTCGACGCGCGTCCATCGACGCGCGCGAGCCACTCGCGCGCGTCCTCGTCCACCGTCCGGTCGCCTCGCCCGTCGCCTCGCCCGTCGTCGTCGTCGCCTTCATCGTTCCCGTAACGGTTCGACTCGTCATCCTCGCCGTCGCCGTCCGCGCCCGTCGAAACACTCGCGCGCGCCCGTCCCTCGACGCGACGACACGCGCGAGACGACGCGCGCGCTCGCCTCGACGCCGACGGGCGCGTCGTCGACGCGACGCGGAGGATGAGCGCCCGCATGTCGGTCGGTCGGTCGCCAATTTGTGGCGCATCCAGCCGTCCGTCGGCGCGCGCGCGTCGTGGCCTCGCGCGCGCGCCATGGGAAACGCGTGCGGGAAACCGAAATCGACGCGCGTTGAGGACGGCGCGACGCGCGACGCGCGCGACGGCGCGACGGATGGGCGCGCGCGCGCGCACAATCTAGATGCGCTCGGGGCGCGGTCAGCGTCGAAC
>Ga0181589_10000547_pt1 | contig 27312 bp, 16 predicted proteins | sample 071ome_25_FD_132444 | JGI IMG/M metagenome (GOLD analysis project Ga0181589, IMG submission 132444) | Coastal salt marsh microbial communities from the Groves Creek Marsh, Skidaway Island, Georgia - 071410BT metaG (megahit assembly) | ecosystem: Environmental > Aquatic > Marine > Intertidal...
CCCCCGGCGCCCCCGCCTCCCCCGCCGCCAGCACCACCGGCACCACCGGCACCACCGGCACCACCAGCCCCGCCTGCACCAAAGCCATCAAAATTGCTGTCTGGTCCTCCTCCACCACCACCACCACCACCACCACCACCAAAAGGAAAACTCTCGACTCCTCCTCCCCCTCCTCCCCCTCCCCCGGGCTTCAAATCGTCAGTTTTGAAATCGGACGCGCCTGCGCCGCCTGTTCCTCCACCCCCACCAGGATTGAAGGTTGTGACTGGGGCTGCCCCTCCGCCACCACCACCTCCTCCCCCAGCTCCTCCAGGTTTCAAATCCTCAGTCGTTGGCGCTCCTCCTCCGCCTCCTCAAGGATTCAAAAGCGGCGGTGCTGTACCACCACCACCTCCTGCACCACCAGTTTTAGGGATCTCAGCGGTCGCACAAGCACACGCTTGGGCGAAGAAAGCTCGCAAAAAAGTGAAAATGCTCCACTGGGAGAAACTACAAGGTGCCGTGGACGGAACTGTGTGGGAGAGCGCGAAAAACGATGAGCTATCACTGAATCTGGAAAGTCTTGATGAAATGTTTGCTATTGAAGAAGCCAAAGCAAAGGTTCGGGCGGCGAAGAAGAAGGAAAAGAGTGTCACTTTGATCGAGCAAAAGCGCTCACTGAACATCAGCATTCAGCTCGCCGGTTTGCGTATGCCATTTGATCGTATCAAGGATGCACTCATCGCAATGGATGACGAAGTATTGAAGACGGAACAACTCGAAGTGATCTCCACGACTGTACCGACGTCGAAAGAGATGAAGCTCATCGTGGATTATAAAGGAGCAAAGGAGGAGCTCGCCACCGTGGAGCAATACTTCATGCACATTATGCAGATTCCTCGACTTGAAGGTCGAGTGAAGTCGCTTTTGTTTAAGTCTTCAGCATCAGAGACGCTGCAGAAAGTAACGAGTGATTACAATTTGCTTTCTGAAGCGTCACGTTGCCTTCGAGAAAGTACCATATTTGTGAAGGTTCTCAAGGGAGTTTTGGTCGTCGGCAATCACTTGAATACTGGCTCGTATCGTGGCTCGGCGTCTGGTTTTAGATTGGATATGCTTCTTCGACTGAAAGATTTCAAAGCAATCGATCGAAAGACGTCTCTTTTGCACTTTGTTTACAAACAACTCGTCAAGACAGAGCCTGAAATCGGCGATCTTTCTTCAACTCTCGAAATCGTCAAGAGAGCCGCGAAACTCTCCATCGAGACTACATCTGCTACGTTGGGTAAATTACAGGATGGCTTGAAGGTCGTCAAGGATGAACTGCTTCACGCTGGTGGTATTCTTGGCGAAGAAGTTCACAAAGCCTTTTATGAAAAGATGTTGCCCTTTGCGGAGGACATGGATCAGAAATTGAAAGAAGCGTCCGAACTATCTTCAGTTGCGATCGAGTCCACGAAAAAAGTGACCGAATTCTACGGTGAACCGTTCAAGCCAGACAATCCAATTCACATCCTTCGCGTTGTGAGTGACTTTTTGGACATATTCGACAAAGTTCGTGACTCCATCAAACTTGAAGCCTCTACAGAGTCCTTAAAGGCGCGCCTTGACGCGGCGTCGAAGGAACAGAAAGCCATCAAGGAAAAATTGAGTCCGAAGCAACCAAAGAATCAAGTGCGAATGTTTGATACCGTCGACGCCATGCACGCAGAACTCATCAGTAAAACCAAAAAGCTTTCACCGATTCGTTCGCCTGGCAAGGAGCAAAGATCTCCAGTGAAGGATCCTCTCGAGTTGTCCCCACGGGCGCGGTTCTTGGCGCAGAGACAAATGACTCAAAGGGATCTCTCGAGTGACTTTAACGAAGAAAAAGTAGAGTTAGATGAATCTTAGATTTGTAGAACGTATGCATAGCTAAAATTAAAACAGGCGTGTCTATTCGTCCATGTCCGCGATTTCGAGAGCAAAATCATCGCGAAGCACAGAGTTGGCGTTCTTGTCCAAAGCCATCTCTGCGAATGACTTCCCGAATTGCTTCATGTATACTTCCTCCTCATCTTGCGTCACGCATTCCACATCTTCCTTCGCCGTCGCAACACACAAAAGTGCGTATCCTTGATCCCGAAGTTCCTTCGAGAGTCCTAGAGATTCGGGTTGCTCCACGGAGCCCTTGCTCATTTTCACCGCACACTTTGTGCACCCGCCCATGCGACACGCATTCGGAAGCACCCATCCTTGCTGCTCGGCTTCAAAGAGAATGTATCTCCCCTCCGGAACGTTCAATTCGAGTACCTCTCCAGTCTCGTGATCCGTCACTTTAACGTTACGAATTGGCGCGTTGACGTCCGCCGTCTTCATTCCCGCCCAGGCGTAGTTTTCAATATTTACGAGCGTGTCCGCGTCTTCGCACGCTCCCGCTTTACGAGAGGCGATATTGAAATCATCCTCGAGCCATAAATCGACAGTGCCGTCCGTCTTCACGTATCGCTCGCGCCATTCCGACGTGTTTGTCTTCGCGATGCTCTTCGGTTTCTCATACGTCTCCGTCTCCTCGCCCTCTCCCTCCGCCGCTCTCGATTTCACCTCGCCCTCCTGAAGCGTCATCCCGATCGGACCGAGCGACACGCCCACTTTCTCCGCCATCTTTTCCACCGTCGTGAACAGTCCCGGTGCCTTCTCCGTCGTCTTCTCCTCCTCCTTGGTGCCCTCGGCGCGCGCGAGCACGCGCCTCCCACGCGCCAGGTTCGTCATCGTCGTCGTCCTTCTCGTCGTCGTCGCTCGATCCGCGCCTCTTCGCGCCACCACCGACGTCACCGTCGTCATCATCGTCGTCGTCCTCGTCGTCCTCGTCGTCCTCGTCGTCCTCGTCGTCGCTCTCTCTCTCGCGCGCGTCCGCCTCTCTCTCGCGTTATCCGTCCCGTGCAGCTGAACGAGCGGCGAACGAGGGGGCGGAGGGGGTGCACCAGGGTCTGGGACTCTTGGTAAGATAATAAGACCCTCGGCACGTATTGGAAAAGATTGAGATCAATAACAATAGACAAAGCGATGGATAGAAAGCGCGCGCGTGACGTCGCCTCGTCAGTCGAGCGCGCGTGGCGAAGACGAGCGCGACGCGGGCGAAGATGGCGACTCGAGCGATGGCGACGACGACGGCGACGACGCGTTCCGGTGTGACCGCGCGATCCGTCGGGGGTAAGGACTCGCGAGTCGACGGTGTGGTGGTGCGACGGGGTCGAGGTGGACGCGACCGTGGGTCGGTGGCGATGTGGGCGACGAGCCGTAAGATGACGGTGCGGATGGCGATGGCGCGGTTTGAGCGCGGAGGACGCGCGTCGGTGGAGGGAAGAAACCGTCGCGGCGACATCGTCGCGAGGGCGACGTCGGGGTCCGTGGATGCGCAGGCTGGGAAGCTCGGCGCGCTGGGGGCGGCGATTTGGAAGTTTGTGCGTCCTCACACCATTCGGGGGACTTTACTCGGCACGACGGCGATCGTGTCGAAGATTTTGATGGGCAACCCGGAGATGATTTCGTTACACTTGGTGCCCCGCGCCTTGTTGGGGCTCTTGGCGTTGCTCATGGGGAACGGATACATTGTCGGCATCAACCAAATTTACGACGTCGACATTGATAAGGTGAACAAACCTTTTCTGCCGGTGGCTTCCGGTGAACTCTCCGTCTTCGTGGCGTGGGCTTTCTGCGCAATCACCGCTCTCGGTGGCGCCGCGATCGTGGCCACCAACTTCGGAGCCTTAATCACGAAGTTGTACTGCTTTGGTCTGTTCCTCGGAACGATTTATTCCGTGCCGCCGCTGCGCTTGAAGCGGTTCGCGCTCCCGGCGTTTCTCATCATCGCCTGTGTGCGCGGATTTTTGCTCAACTTTGGCGTGTACCACGCGACGAGAGCTGCGATTGGCTTACCTTTCGTGTGGAGTCCCGCGATCACGTTCATCACCATTTTTGTGACGACGTTTGCGACGGTCATCGCCATCACAAAAGATTTGCCAGACATTGAGGGAGACCTGAAGTATAAAATTGAAACCTTCTCCACGCGTCTCGGGGTGAAGACTGTGTCTTACATTGGTTCTGGGTTATTATTGGCCAACTACATCTTCGCCATCGCCCTTTCGGTGCAGAATCCGACGTGGTTCTACCAACCTTTGATGATTGGATTCCACGCCCTCTTCGCCCTCTTCCTCGTCGTGAAGACCAAGGCGCTCGAGGACGCCAAGTACTCCCGCGGCGCCATTCAACAATACTACCGCGATATCTGGGCGCTCTTCTATTCGGAGTACCTGCTCTTCCCTTGGATCTGATCCGCGCGCGTCGATCAGCCGCCCACACGTAGCTCGCTTGAAATGAAAACTTTCCATCCAAAAACATGGCAACCGACCGCTTCACCCGTCTAGCGGCTCAACACCATCCACAATCATCACGCCACTTGCTGTCGTCCGACCGACGCCATGTCGGCGGTGTCGGACGAAGAGAAGGCGTACATTCTCATGCAGCATTACGATGGTCGCGACGTCGAGACCAAGTCGTCCTCGAGCGCGACGTCGTCGGTGCCGTGGTACAGACAAGCTGCGTTCGTGGGATGCGCGGCGCTGTTCGCCGGTGTCGTGATCGGGCGCGGCCTCAGCTCGGACTCGCGATTAGAGAGTCAGATTGGGCGCGAGGAGACGATGCCGTGCTTTTGCGGTGGAAACGAGACGAACGCGCTCCCGGCCAATCTCGCTGCGGAGGAGAGAGTGGCGGAGGAAATCCCAGAGAAGCCGAAGGTTGAACGTGAACAACGTGTGGACGCGCAGAAAAAGTTCAAAGAAGAACTCCGGAAAGAATACGGAGAAGAGAGGCTCGAGCGTCGCGAACACCGCGAGCACGCGCCGGTGGCCTCGAAGCGGGAGAAGGAGGCGGAACAGAAAAACGAAAAGGCTGAGAGAGGATCGAAAAGTGAAAACATCGACAAGGGACCGTGGCGTCGCCGGCTTCCAAACATAGTTAGTGGGCTCATGGACGTCGAGTCGAGCCCATACGAGACGGCACACGGCGTAGGTAACGCCAAGGAGGCTGGAATCTGCCGAGATCTCGCAAAGAGTAGTAAAGAAAATTACGTGGCTTGGGCCTGGAGCGGCGCCAGTGCGCCGGATGCGAAGCTGCGTGAAACGTGTCTCTTTTACCGCCAGATCAAGCCTTTCCACGGACGACCGGGGGATCACAATCACGTGACGGGCTGCACAAACTTCGCTGGTTCTCCCTTCACAGGATGCGCCAAGGAAGACCATGATGATTCTAAGAATATTGGTCAGTCGAGAACGAGCGCGCAGTCGAAGCGTTTGGAGGGTTCCCGCAAAAGTGATGACGATTCAAAAAAAAACCGTCACCATAGGTCTCAAAACGTGGACAAGTCTAAACCGAACACCGTTCACGGTTTATTGGGGGCAAATATAGCCTTTGAAATTCCTCTTGGAATGGGAGAGTCCACGAGGGCTCGTGAATGCCGAGAGTACGCGGAGCAACATCACGATGAATTTGTGGCGTTTGCGCACATAAGCAGCGAGTCAAAAAATGAAGCTTTGCGATCGACTTGTTTGTTCTACAAGGAAATAGTACCCTTTGACGGTATTCCTGAGGAGTCTGTCGTGATAACGGCGTGCACGGATCCTGGTCTTTCGCCCGTCACTGGGTGCAAAGGCAAGGTCACAACGTTTAAGCGCGAGGATGGTCAAGCCCCGAAATCCGCCGATATCGCGAAAGATGAGCGCGCAACTCCTTCTAAAAAAGAAACTCTGCGCCTCACAAATACCAACATTGTGCGCGGTTTGATCGGTATGGATCAGGTGGACTTTGAAACCCCACTCGGTACTGGCAACGCTCGAGATCCAAGCTTCTGTAGAGACTACGCTTCTGATGAGGCACATCCCTACACAGCTTGGGCTTGGATCTCGAACGAATCAGAGGATGAGGAAATGCGGCAAACGTGCTTGTTTTACGCAACTTTCAAAGCGTTCGCTGGGCGTGATGACGACAAAGTCCACCTAACCGGTTGCGCAGACAAGTCTCACTCACCCACCTTTGCTTGTGAACGTTAAGATTCGTTTTCCTCCTCGAAATAGCAGCGACAGCTTTGTACATATATTTTGGTATACGTCTTATTGACTAATAATCAATTTGGTCTTGCACCAGTTTACCGCTTGCGCGCGAACGAGCGAACGGTTGTAAGCTCGAATGAATCCGAGGTGTTTGAACTGCAATTAATCTACCATATACTAAAACCGAGTGACTATCACGGTGAGTCCGCGACCGACGTCCAACCTGGACGTCGAGCTCCAGGTTCAGCCCACAGCTCGAGAAGTTTTCCAGGAGTGCCGGGCTCGTACGCGGTCGGTAAAAGTGTTTCGATGGACTTGTACACGTGTTCAGGAACCGCGCGACGACCAGTTTCAGTAGTTTGGACGATATCGAGCGTCACGTCGGAGTTCCGTTGGTGTCTCAACTCAATCTTTTTGCCCTCGATGAAGCGACTATCGCGCACGTCCCGCCTGAAGATGAGCATCGTTCTGTGGGAACGCCCTATATAACGCGCCGCCGACTCAACGATAGTGTTGTTCGGCTTGAGGTGCACCCACGTCAAGTTTTCTACGTACACGAAATTCTTCTCGCTCATAATATCGCACACTCGGGACAAGTTTTCCTTTTCAACCCATATGAAGACAAAACCGAGCGGCGCAAGCCGTTCGACCGGGATGGCTTCGATGTCTTCCAGGGTGACATCGCCACGATCGGGGGAGTCTTCGATATCCCACGGTGGGTTCATCAAAATTCCCAGATAGTCGGTACCGAGCTTGCCGTAGTCCATGTACCTGATATTCTCCTGCAAGTGCACGCAGTCCTCAACCTTGTCCAACTTTGCCTTGCGCACGGACTTCGGTTCGTACGGTTGAATAACATTTCCCCAGCTGACTGGGATGGGATGAGAGGGCACCTTGATGATAACTGGTTCCTTGGGATCAATGAACTTTTTCTTTCTCAAGAATAGACCTTGATCACTGTTGTACGCGGTGATCATGTGTTGCGCAGCTGCCTTGTTCATCGTGGCGGCGCGCTGTCTCGGGACGCGCGGTCCGCCGCTGGATTTCTTCTTCTTACTGCGCTTCTTACCCGTCAAAGCTTCCCAGAACTCATCCTGGGCCTCCTCGTCGTCCGAAAAATACACTCCATCTCCGTAGATTGCTATCGAATCACCGTAAAGAGTGCTCGAATCCATCACAGCCTCCTTGAGCGTAAACGTAGACGTGTTTTCAAACAACATCTTCAGTTGCTCCTCATCTAACGCTCCCTCTTCCCCTTCACCCGCGTTCGACGCGTCCGCCGCCGCGTTCGACGCACCCTCAACGTTTTCCTTATCACCTTCATCCTTCGTCTGCGCCTGCGCCGCCTTGGACGCCTGTCGAATGCGCTCCATCTCTTCAAACTTCTTCATAATCTGTTCCGGCGTCTCATCGTCTTGCACGTATCCCACGTAGTGCGCGCTCGACGGCGCATGCGTCGCTCGGCGCCATCTCTGCGCTCTCAACGCCTCGCTCGCCTTACGCTTCGGCCTCGTCGCCGTTCGCGCGGCGCCTCCGTCTTCCTTCGCCATCTCCCCCCGACGACCGATGTCTGACGACGACGACAGGCGACGCGTTTGAATTTCCCTCGCGTCGTCTTCGGTTCAAATCGGCGAGACGTATGTGCGCTCTCTTCTAAGTAAAACTACCATCTTAATACAATACAATGAATCGTAAAGTGACACCAATGAAACCTAACAATGATTGTAGCTAATCTTCTCGTTTTTCGGGCACCGAGAGGGGAACCGGCTCGTCGTCGGGGCGCGGCCGTTGGGACGACGACAGACAGACGCGCGCGGAGACGTACGGACGCGCGACGGACGGACTCGGCGCGCGCGAGGGAGGCGACGAAGACGCGCGGGGACGACCGAACGTCGAGTTCGACGGGTCGTTCGCGTCGACTCGTCTCGACGCGTCTCGCGACATGTCGACGACGACCGAGGACGATGCGACGATGACGACGAGACGGGAACGCGACGCGGACGACGGTGAGGCCAAGGGACGGCGACCGCGGTTGGCGATCAAGAAGATGGTGCTGGAGAATTTTAAGTCGTACGCGGGAGCGCAACACGTCGGACCGTTTCACAAGGTACGCACGTAGCGATGCGTTCGACGCTCGTCGCGCATCGATTCGGACGCGGAGGCGAGAGACTGACGGCGACGTGCGCGCGCACGCGCGCGACGGATGATGATAGTCTTTTTCGTCGGTTGTCGGACCGAACGGAAGCGGTAAATCGAACGTGATCGATGCGATGATGTTCGTGTTCGGGAAGCGAGCGAAGCAGTTGCGTTTGAACAAGGTGAGCGAGCTGATTCACAACTCGACGGATTTCAGAAACTTGGAGTACGCGCGCGTCGAGGTGCACTTTCACGAAATCATCGATCACGAGGACGACGAAGAGGGATACGACGTGGTTCCGAATTCAGATTTTATCATCTCGCGCGAAGCGTACAGGAACAATTCGAGCAAATACTTTGTCGACGATAAGACGAGTTCGTTCACCGAAGTGACGAAGCTCCTCAAGTCGAAAGACGTCGATCTGAACAACAATCGTTTCCTCATCTTGCAGGGGGAAGTTGAACAAATCTCCATGATGAAACCGAAGGGCGCGGCACCGGGAGACGAGGGCCTCTTGGAGTATTTGGAAGATATCGTCGGTACTTTGCAATACGTTGAACCCATCGAAGAGGCGAGCAAGAAGCTGGAGGAACTCAACGAGAAGCGCGACGTCATGGTGAACAGATTAAAGTTCGTCGAAGGCGAGAAGGACGCGCTCGCGATTGTCAAGGCTGAGGCCGAGGCGTTCTTGGAAAAAGAAAAGGAGCTTCTGTCCACGAGGTCGACGATGTACCAACTTTTCATCCAGGAGACTCAGAAAAACTTGGCCACGATTCAAGAGAATAAAGATGCGCTCACGCAAAAGCTCGAAGAGGAGCGCGCGAAACATTCCGAACACGAGGATGCTCTGAAATCTGCGGAAGGAAGAAAAGGAGAGCTCGCCGGAGAGTTATCTAAGATTCAGGCTGCTTACGACAAGAGCGTCAAAGATTTTGCTGATTTCGAACGTAAAGATGTCAAATATCGTGAAGATTTGAAGAATATGAAGGCTAAGGTGAAGAAGACCGAAGCCAAAATTACGAAGGACACTGAAAAGCAAAAGCAAATGGCGGTGGAGTGCGCAGAGATTGAAAAGGATGTCCCAGCCTTGGAGTCGAAAAAGGCTGATTTGGAAAGCCGTGTTGAGAAAGAAGAGGCAGCTCTGAGCGCTTTGCTTGACAGCTTGAAGGGTGAAATGGCTGAAATAGGCGCGCAACTCGACCATGTGCAAAAGGAGTTGGCGCCGTGGGAAGGAAAGCTCGCGGATGCGCAAGGAGCGTTCGATGTTGCCACTGCCGAACGAGCGCTACTTCTCGACAAACATGCCGAAGCGGAGAAAGCCCTCATCACGGCGCGAGAAGGCAAAAAGGATGCTCTCACAAAGGCGAAAGAATTGAAGACCACCATCGGCGAAGAAGAGGAGGCATTGGCGTCGGAACGCTCTCGAGCCGCAAAGGCCAGAGCGGCTGAAGCTGAAGCCAAAGAGAAAGAGGCATCGGCCCAAGCGGAGACACGAGAAATTCGTGGTAAACTCGAACAACGCCGAGCCGCGGCGGAGTCGGAACAGAGTCAGAATGCCATGGTGAAAGCTTTGCTCGATGCGCAGGCGGCTGGCGCACTCAAGGGCGTGCTTGGCCGTCTTGGTGACCTCGGTGCGATCGATAAAAAATATGACATCGCCGTCTCAACCGCATGCGGTTCGCTCAATTATATCCTAGTTGAGACTACGGCTGATGCGCAACAGTGTGTGTCTTACCTGCGTAAAAACAACCTCGGCAGAGGTGACTTTGTGGCGCTCGACAAGCAAAAACACTACGTGCAAAAGATCCAGGCGAATGTTAAAAATCCGGAAAACGTGCCTCGATTGATCGATCTTATCAAGCCAGCTGAAGAGCGTTTTGCAGTCGCTTTCTACCATGGTGTCAGAGATACACTGGTGGCCGATGATCTTGACCAGGCGTCACGTTTGGCATATGGCGAGACGCGTCGTCGCGTCGTCACGTTACAAGGTCAGCTGTTTGAAACGAGCGGTACGTTGTCTGGCGGCGGCTCGAGACCTCGCTCTGGCGCGATGCGCGTTGGTAATGAAGCACCAGTGGTTCAAAATGCCGCCGAGGTGGCAAAAGAGATTCAGTTGGCGGAGAAAGAGCTTGAGAAGGCTGGGACTCTGTACGAACGCTGTCGTAAGCAGGCGCTCACCTCTCTTCAAGAGGCTCGTGACGCAGAGGCAGCGGTCAGCAAGATTGAGCGAACACTTCCGAAATTGCAAGCTGAATTAGACGCTGCTGAGTCCAAGGCGACCGATTTGTCGAATCGTTTGGGTGAGCTCGAAGCTGCGCACGAAGCGAGCAAGGATGACGCAGCTGAACTCAAGAGACTCGACAAGGAAGTTGAAAAGGCCAAGAATGCATTGGATGAAGTCATCGCCGGGGCTTCTGCCTTGAAAAACAAGGAGCAAGAGTTGCAAGAAGCTCTGGATAACGTTGGAGGTGAACCATTGCGAAAACAGCGCGCGCTTGTGAAAGATCTTACGGTCGGCATCACCGCGGCTGCCGATGCAGTCACGGAGAAACGCGCCAAGGCCAAGTCTCACGAAAAGACGACCACTCGTTTGTCCAAGGCCATCGAGGAAGGTCAAGCAGAAGTCGAACAGATCAAAACTGATATTGAAAATAGTAAAGCTGAATTCAAAGCCCTGGAAGATGGTGCTGCTGCGGTGCTGGAATCTCAGAATGAATTCAAGCAGCAACTCGACGCCAAGGGTGGTGAATTGAGCGAGGCGCAGAAAGCTCTTGATGAAATCATGAAAATTGTCGGCACGATTCGAGGCGTTGAGGTTGACATTCAAGCGAAGTTGGACGACATCGCCGTCCTCGAAAAGGAAAACAAGGAAAAGGAAAAGCACTGGAACAAGGAAATCGCCAAGGTGACCAAGGAGCGTACTCCGCTTTATGCCGAAGGTGAAGTGCCAGAGTTGCTCGATGACGAACAGCTCGCGCAGCACACCACGGACGAGATGCAAGAAAAGGCTGTCATGTTAGAAGAAGAGCTCGCGGCGGCCAAACCAGACATGTCTTCGATAGAAGCGTTCGCAAAGAAGGCGGAAGAGTACGAGGAGCGTGCGGCTGAGTTGAGCGCGGCAACCGAAGAGCGTGATAATATTCGCGAAGCCTACGATAAGCTGAAACAAAAGAGACTCAACGAGTTCATGGACGGATTCAACATTATTTCACTGAAATTGAAAGAAATGTATCAAATGATCACTCTCGGTGGTGATGCCGAGCTGGAACTTGTCGATTCACTCGATCCTTTCTCGGAAGGTATCGTGTTCAGCGTACGCCCGCCGAAGAAGAGCTGGAAGAATATTGCCAACTTGTCTGGTGGAGAAAAGACGTTATCTTCACTCGCTCTCGTCTTCGCCCTCCACCATTACAAACCTACTCCGCTTTACGTGATGGATGAAATCGACGCCGCGTTGGATTTCAAAAATGTTTCCATTGTTGGTCACTACATCAAGGAGAGAACAAAGAATGCGCAGTTTGTGATCATCTCCTTGCGGAACAACATGTTCGAACTAGCGGATCGATTGGTTGGCATTTACAAAACCAACAACACCACTAAAACAGTGGCAATCAATCCAGGCTCATTCAAAGTTGGAGCAAATGAACTCGCGCAGCGTGAGAAGATGCGGGCCGAAGAACGTGCGAATCAGGAAGCGGTGACAGCATGATTACAAATGTACGATATAGCGAACAATCTTTAATCGAATTTCTCTTTTTCCTACGGAATCCTAATCTAACCTAATGATACTAACGTTTTTCCAACGCACATGCCAATCAGTGTCGCCACCGAGTATCCAAAAATGCCCGTCATCACCGCCGGTGAAGTTGCTCGATGCCAACCTCGCGCTGAAGCCAGCGCGGCAGCAGTAGCCGGACCACCCACGTTCGCGTTCGTGGCGACGAGCACGGCCCACAGAGGGATCTTTAATAGCTTATGACCGACAAGGAGCGTAAATACGAGCTGAGTGACGAGTAGAATGCCGATGAAAGCCAACATCGGCAAAGACGCCAACGCGCCAGAGCGCAAATCTACCATTGCGCCGAGAGTTGCGAAAAATACAAGCATGAACGCGCCGCTGATTTCTTGAGCCCCAGGCATCGCAGTGATGCTGCATAAATTCCAAAGACGTACATTTTCCATTTGCGACACTTTTCTCATAGCCCATGCGACGCATGGAGCCAAAATGCACGTGATGCCAAGATTAAAACTCGGGACACCCGCAGCCGCTGCGAGTGAATGCGAAAGACGCAGCACGATTAGTGCTACCGCACACGTAGCACAAAGCGAAGATTTCGTTGGAATCTGGCGCCTTGTTTCAACTTGATCAATATCGGCGTTTTCAACCGGTTTCGGTCCGTCCGTCTTGATGAGGAATAGAATTCCCAGATACATCGCCATCGCCAAGTTATCGGCAGCCATCCCCGCCGTCAGTAACGCCTGACCCCCTGAATTGACCATATCGAGCGCCTTTGCCGTTGCTGCAAAATTAATCGATCCACCTATGTATGAAGAGCACAGACAACTCGCAATTTTCCAGCCGTCTGCTCCTAGTGCTCGACCAATGCACGCAAACGACAGGTACGTTCCGACAATCGTTCCGAACGCACCGACGATAAATCCGCGCAACACCTGCCAACCGGTATCTTTGTCTATTTTATCACGACTAGATGCAACGCTCGAAGAAGATAGCAGAGCGAGCACGACGCCTATCGGCATCAAATGATCCCACACGACGTCGTATGCAATGCTCGCCGTCGGCAACAACCCAGCCGTGGACAACGCGCTCGTCGTCGCCATCGCCAAAATGGGAGCTGAGACGCGAGAACCTAATTTACTATTGTCCTCCAAGTGTTGCCCGATCGCCGCCGCGCCCGTCAAGACCGCAAACACGCCCTCTGTCGACGCGATAACCGACGCTCGAGTACTGCACCGCTGCGCGCAGCGCGCCACCGGCGCCTTCATCGTCGCCCTAAACCGCGAGCGACGCTCGCACCGCGGCGTGGCACTCGCGCGCGCGCATTTCGCCGCGGCGCGAACGGGCACGCTCGACGGCGCCATCTCGCGACACGGCGAACACTGAGTACTGGAGAGATTTCGACAGAATTCGACGCCCGACACTCGTCATGGGCGTCGATCCACTCGCGGCGATGTCGAGCGCCATGCTCCTCATCGCCGTGAGCATAAACGCGGCGGAGCAAAGACCATCGGTCCTGGTGCGTAAAATCCATCGGCGCTCGCGTCGATCGAGGCGTGGTCGAGCGAATCTGGACGACTGACCCATCGTGAACACCATGCGCTTTCCCTTCGCAGAGTTTTGGATTTTTGATGGCTTTCGCGGTGGATCGCGTGTACGACGGGAGAAAGAATACTTTTGTTCTCTCTCGAACGCAGAGAGACGCGTGGTGGGGGGTATTGGGATTGTGTATGTTCGTTCTTCTAGGAAATTGCGCGACGCAGAGCGCGTACATAATCTTTGGGCCGACTTGGCCGAAGAACACATGGCAAGCGAACGTATTGAGGTATATAGGATTTGGAAAGTTAGATGGGGTGATAGATTACGTGCTGTTCTTTGTGCCTTACTTTGGGATAGCCGTGGCGGGAGCGAGCAAGCTTTACAACGACAGGATGAGCCAGAGTGAGCTTGACGGCTCGACAGCACCGACCGCACCGGCAAGCTCGCAAAAATTAGTTCTGAGATTGACGGTGGGAGCGGCATCGGTCGCGACGGTGACAGTTCCATCACTGTCGTCTGTTGTGTACTTGTTATTCGTGGTGTCGTATTTCGTCTCAGAGTTGCGAAACGGCAGTGGCAACTTGAAATTTGAAATGGCGAGGGAAAGATTGCTGAAATTGCCATCTAGCGCTGCCATGGGATGCTTATGCTATACGGCGATCCACTTTATGACGATATACATGTATCAGCTACCAGAATTACAAAGCGCAGCCCGAGAGTCATCAGCGCAACTACTCGGTCTGTACTCGATGGATAGGACCGAGGGACCGGTTGCACGACTGCTGCGCTTGACTCAAATAATTTCGATTGGAGTGTTATTTATGGGCCTGTGTGCGTTAGAGGCTAATGGTGGTGAACCTGTCGTTGAGCGAGATGATGATATCCGCAGACCGTTGATGGAGGACGATGCTCATTCAGACGTTCCTGATGCGCTCGGTCGGGACATCATAGTTGATCGCTTATTAGCTCGTTTCGGAGGTATTCTGGGAGGATTTGCATTGTTGCTCGTGGGATTGCTAGTGAGCAACGTTGTGGCGTATCCGATGCTTTTAGTCGGCCTCGTGCTCATCGTACATCCCGTGCGACATAAAACGTTCGCCAAGATTCTTGGTCCGTCGATTTTCACGTACTTGGTGGCGTGGACTTTGGGTGAGTACATCTTGCTTTGCATACCACCAATCGTGATAGCATCGATGAACGGTAAAGTTAGAGCTCTTTTGGACATTTTCGGGGCGCTACCAGCGCGTGATGGAGAGCAGTCTGGCACCAACGCATGTTACATGGGCATCCTGGTATTGTCTCTTGTACTCGTTGGTTGGCTCACAAAGAATGCTAAAAGTACTCCGACGGACGATGAGCTCGAAGAATGTGTTGAAAACGGCACTCTTACGGATTTCGTTCCGTTAGATGATCTTGAAATAGAGCAGCACCAGGCGGAGAGCGCCAGAGATTTGCCGCTTGTTCAATTGATATCGCACTTGTTGGTACCGTTCGCACTCTGGATCGTGGCACTGTCCAGAGCAGACTTCATCCACGCAGCATTATTGTTGGCCTTCCTATTCAACATTGTCAAACCGGGTGATCGTACAATTTTACACCTCACAGCACAGATTTTAGCAGGTATCATCGCTGTGTTGTACTTTTGGGCGATAGCGACACGCATCGGTATTTTCAGTGGATATGAGTCACGATGGAAGACGACGTTAGGGTTGGTGGGACTCGGGCAGTCGAGTACGATCCATACAACGGGACCGTTTGCGTGCATTCTCGTGGTCATTTGTATCGTTTTGTACCTCCAAAAAGTATTGAATGCGCTCACGCCCGAAAGTGAGCCCTCGGAGATGGCGAGTCAAGGGACTTTGAATGCCATCACTTCCTTGGGAAAAGCTTTGCTTTATGAGTTCTCATCGATAACTATGAAACTTGTCGCTCGTTTCGGCGCATATTTCGTCCTTCTGGTAGGTTTAACCACACTGGAAGTGTCAAAATGTTCGTTGATCAACCTGGTGCTGTTGGCACTTCTAGGTCTCAACTGCATCGTCAAACGGCACCCACATGAAACCGATTCCAGACGATGGCGACCAATTCTTTTATACTGTCTGTGTAATTTGGCCGTGCGTTACGCTTTTGGTGCTTTTCCACTTGATAAGATATTTGGATTTTCGAGTGATTTGACTGCCTTTCTTGAAAACACTGTTGGTTTAGCTCAAAATGTGGAGCCTGGGAAGCTCATGTCAGAATTGCTTGGACCAAGTATCTTGCTTGTTTTCACTTACTTTCATGAAATCGGATTGCTTTCGTTGACCAGCTCGATGGACGAACGTAGGAGCTTACCATTGGCTGCAACTGAACTTGGATTTCTTCCGCTTCTTAAGAGAGCAATAATTTTACACGCAAACAAGGTCGTGACCATTTGCACGATCTTACTCGTATTAGAAAGGCGCGATCTTCTGGGTCTTCTGATGCTAGCTGCTCTCATAGCGTCAACGTTTTCCATGAAAACGGCGGAGGGACCAACTGAGTTGGTGGGTACCATCGCGTTGGTCTCGGCAATCGTGGATTACGCTTACAAAATCCAGTGGATGCAACACGGTGAACATTGGAGTATTTTACAAGTACTAGGTGCTCACAAATGGCCCAAATCGTCCGTTGGGTTCGTTCCTGAAAACGAATCGATGCTTCGCTATCCAGTTCTGGTGATTTTCTCAGTAGAATTGACGAAGGTCACGAGAGGATGGTTGAGTAAGTTACCGCCGGCGCTCAAGTCCGGCTGCTCTCCTGAGCCATGTCACTTATTCTGGCCTCAACGGGATACACGCACTGTGTTGATAAAAAGAAAAGCTGAAATGATGGAATCGAGCGTGTCGATGGATAGCGTAGACGTCAGTGATGATGAAGCGGAATCCGATAGCTTGTCTGACTTGGGAGATAATCACAGTAATTCTGGAAGCGACAAAGCACGTTTAGAATTTATGAAACGGATACAAGAAAACGCACGTACAAACTTTGGGCAGCTTGCGATGTTCTTATCTATAGTGCCGGAATTGATTGAAGGCATGTTGGGAAATCTCATGCCGGGCTTGCTGTACGTCGTCTTTGCCATCGTTGGAATCGCTTCAACAAATGTTCTCTCGCTCTTGTATTTGGGAGTCACATGGAAGTTAGCCAATAGCAAACTTGGTTCATATCCTCGAGATAGACTACTTCTGTGGCGCTTCACTACGATGGTGTGTGCTTTAATCGTCTTGTGGCAGTATAGTGTATCGATTGAAGTTATAGGTAGTGGCGTTGATGGGTTGACTCCTCCTCCACCCCCGTCCCCACCGCCAGCTTTGAGATCCCTTCTTTCTGTCGACTCTAAAAAGCTCAGATTGACTCGAGAAACAAAGCAGTGGCTCGCTTTCCTTCCGTGTAGCAAAATGATGTTGTTTGGTTACTTCAGTGCCTTTTTCATCGCTGCATGTCAGCTGAGGATGGATGCCATTTTAGCTGGTTTGGAAGAGCGAGCTAGACTTACAATCGAAGCTACGCAAGCTGAAGGTGAAGAAATGGACGATCAAATGGTTGCAGAACTTGTTTCAACTATGATTCCCCGTCAGACCCCGACTCAGACAGCCCTGCTTCCGTCGCGGGCTCAAGAGACGTCATATATGGATATAGTTTTTGCACCGCTTTCGTGGGAGGCGAGTGCCACGTGGACGCTGTTGGAGTGGGTACGGTATTTCTATTTGAGATACGCCGTTGAGTGGGCGCTCGTATCAGTGATTGTACTCGGCACTTTCTCAAGGGATTTGATACACGTCGGCTATTTGATTCTGCCGTTTTACTTCCTCCGATCGCGCGACGCTCTGAGTAAGGATAGTCAGACAGGTTTAAGGCTGCTACAAATCTACAACATCACCGTCATCGGAGCCGTTCTCTTATACCAGGCGCCCATGGAAGCCTTACTGGGGAGTTGGTACGGCCCGTCCGATTCGGAATGTTCGTTTCTTCAGGGGATGGGCTTTTACAAGCTTCCGACGGTGCTCGGAATGCAAGCCGGACAACTTTCTCCAGATTTGTTCATTTTTGGCGTCGTTCACCTCCTGCGGAGTATCATCACTCAACCAAAATACAAAGCGGCGATGGTCATGATGCGTCAGTCGATCGAAGCTGAGCAGATCGTGAACGACGCTCTCAAACACGGTTGGGTCCGCGAAAGTCTCTCTGCGTGTTTGGCAAAGATGAAGGAAAAAGATAATCGACGTCGACGAGTCGAGGATATCAGAGATGAAATCACGACCTTATCGCGAGAAATTTTAGCCGTCGAAAGTCGTAGGCAAGGTAGTCCACGACGCCACACAGGTGACCGCAAACCCCCTAGTGACACATTGCGTCGTAGACGAGGTCAAGGCGGTGATCCCGATGACCTCACAGATGAGTGGATGGAAGAAGATGTGACGGATTATCAGGGTTTTGAAGATGACCTTCCACAAGAAGAAGCCGATTCAAATGCAGAGAACATCCACGAGTATGAGATGAACATGCGAAAGAGCTTGCAGGACAAGGAAAAGACGTTGACAACGCTGCTTCACATTTGGCTCATGGATAAAAGCTCGACGTTTGGTCTGGTGTTCGGAGCTTTTCTCAAGACATGGCCGTGGATCGCAGCGCCTCATTATTCGATGTCTTACTTTTTCATGCTCCTGTCATTTGCTATCGATTTTTCCCTCGTCACAATCGTTTTCCCAACATCCATACTCGCATATGGATTGATGGCGTACCCGAAGGTACCGCATGGATTCTGGCGTTTGATTCTCTATTATGCGGAGTCGATATTGTTGATTGGATACGTCTTGACGATTCCATGCACTCTTCAGTGTACGGATGTGACGATGTGCTCGTACGTACCTTTGATATTCGGGTTTTCCACTGCGAATGTTGCGTTTATACCCAACGTGATTGGTGCATTCATGGCGTACGTTGTCGTGATGATACATCACAACGCGCAACAAACTCTTGTGCATGTTGACAACGCAAAGACGGATGAGCCAGATGATGAGAACGACGAAAGATCATTCGCTATTGATGCCATCTTTTCACGATTGAAGAATTTTAACATTGGCACTTACGAGCTCCACACGGATGCAGAGTCTTCGCCTCTGCACATTGAGGTGTCGCGAAGTATTCTGGCGGAAGCTGATAATTTCTTTCAGCGCATCTTGACTGAAGAGGCGGAGTACGGACCTTCATTCGTGTCACTTTCTGTGTTATCAGAAAAAAGCACACTGACCGATTGGGATGACATGACAGCGCGCGTGAACGAAGCTCTCGTCAGTCATCAGATGTTGTCTGGCGACGCGCCATCAACGTACTACACGCTTGAATTCGTCCAAGCAGACGCTGAAGGTTTGCAGAACGATCCAGAACACTCCGTCGCGATATTTCGTATTCTTGCGTCTACGTCACTGTTGTGCCCTAGTGCCGAAGTGAGTAAAACTTTGAAAGCCTTGCAGCTGCGAGAAGCCGCCGGCGATGCGGACGCTCTGCCGCTAGGTCTCACATCGGTTCGCGGTTTCCATCAAGAGGGGCAAGATTTCTACACCGCAACGCTTTGCTTTGATATCTTGGCAATCATTTTCGTCGCTATCTTCTACCAAAGCACCGTGGACTCTGACTCCGATGCGCTGGTGGAAACCTACTATCAAGGCTTGTTCAAAATTGACTACGTCGTCTCGGTGTTTGTCTGTCTGGTGCTCATCGTCGCCGACGGAGTCATTTACATGAAGAAAGCAAAGGTTGCTAAAGTCTTCTATCATTACTTGACGTACGCCGGGTTCGTTGCATTTCTTTTGAGGATTTACCACAACAATACAACGACTCATCATTCGTATTTACAGTTTTTCTTCTTGGTAAAGTCTGTATCCTTCGTGCTAGGGGCCCGGCAAATTCGCTCTGGCTTCCCCGCCGAAGTATTCACAAACAGCTTGATTTTCCAACGATCTGATATAATTTCGTTCGGTGCTTTCATGACGTACTTTTCCATACCGTTCATGTACGAGTTACGCGTCTTGCTCGAGTACGCGTGCACGGATAGCGCCCTGGATCTTTACGATTGGTTAAAGCTCGAGAATATCTCGCGGGATTTGTTCAGAATCAACGTGCGTAACAATACGTACAGAAAATATCACCCGTTCGGAGCACCGCAGCCGTGGTGGAAAAAAGTGTTCCTCGAAGGAGGCGGTCTATTCACAATCATCTTCAGCTTGCTAGTGGTGCCGTTCTTCGTATTCAGCACGTCCAACCCACAAGTTGACATCAATCCGGTGTACGACGTACGCTTCAACATGAGTTTGATCGGAGCTGAGAACACTTTCACGTACCCCATCTTCGACGGTGGTTTTAGGAAAACTATTCAAACTGCGTCGTGGCAGGCATTACGAACAGATGCTCCGATGCCACTGATAAACAAACCGGGTCAGATTCAAGAAGTATGCCTCGCACGAGACAGCGATTCGGTTTGGTCAATGCCTCCACCGTCGATCGAAGCTCTGAAAAAGTCACTCTCAAAGGGTGCCAGTCTAAACACAGGTTGGATATTTAAACGTCACCTACCCCTGGACAATCCCATTTTGTACTCCGATGGCATCGATTACGAGTTTTCGCAGGAGGAAGCGGAAGCCTTGATCAGAGTGATAAACGGAGAACAGATAAATGTTTTCCTTGAAGATATTTACCCACGAGTGTGGCATTTACACGGAAAAGGTAGACCGGTGCCGAAATATTCGAGTGAGCAAAGCGTAAGCTGTACACTAGCTCTGAACAGTATCAATTCGACGGCGCCGTGGTGGTCGGTCGATTGTGGCACTTACGTGACGGCAAAACGCGGCACATCCACGAATGGACGTCAACGCCTAAATTGGTGGCAGCCTTGTCACGCGTTCGAAAACGGTCCAGAAATCGTCCTGATATCTTCTGAAGTTCCTACCGGCGTTTTCGCCACATTCAGCCAGTTTGTCGGTGGTCTCACTGGTGTGTATGTCGTATACATTTTGACGCTGTCGTCGATCGTGAGAGGATTCACGAACAATTTGGTCGGTAGTATTCAGCACATCGATTTACCTTCGACGCATCGCCTCATATCACTATGCAGCGATATTTATAGCGCTCGTCAAGTACGCGACTTCTTATTGGAAGAGCGCCTATACTGGCTCCTCATACGTATCTACAGATCTCCGGCGGTGTTGTTTGAGTTCACGCGGACCTCTGATGGATCAGCGATGCCGTTGCGTCCCATGCGTCCAAAGACGGCGTAGCGCTTGATCATCATCGCTCAAATGTAAAATAGCAATTTAGAAATAATAGCTCTGAGATGAAATATCGATTTCAGCTCATTAGAAGAACTGCAGATCGCGAGCGATGGATTTTTCACATTGTTCAATCGATGCGCTCGTCATGAAATCCGAGAAAGCAGAAAAGCCCGACACTTCTCGACGCGCGTCGCTCGACTTCGCGACACGACCGACGCGCTCGGTGAGCAGAAAAAGAAAACAAAAATGGCAGAGGGTGGTAACGCCGCGAGCAATGCGTCGCGCGCTTCAAAGGTGAAGAAAGCTAAAACAGCACCGAAGAAGGCACCAGAGACGAAAACTCGTTGCGTCCGTGAACCGGGGATCTGTACCTGCACGCTCGATGCGGTGCTCGCGCAATGCAAGAGCTGCATCGACAACAACCCTTCTTGGTCTTGTTTGACCTCCTCTTACTCTTCGACGATGCAGAAACTGTTTCAGAATCCGAAAGCTGAAGAATCTTTTCGTTGGATGCAAAGCAACAACGTTCAGTACGACGCGAGAAATGCTCTGAGATGGGCGATGCGAACGGACAAGTTTGAGATTTTTAAAGACATTTTCAACGACAACAGAGCCAAATACTTTCCTTCTCCAAACGTCTTTCCTGATTTCTATACCGAATTTCTAATCAACACTGGGTTGATTTCACATTCGATGGTGCCTTACTTGGAGTTCCTCGCCAAGGAAGGGGCGGCGCCGACGAGTAATCACCTCACCACATTGATAAATAATTGGAGCACTGTTCATGGCGCAGATATAGTGCGCTGGTTGATTGATAACGGTATCCAGGTGGATCGATCGCACGTCGAGAGCGCAATTTTCCGTTCAAACGTGAGTGCGTTGAGATGCTTTTGGAAAGATGTTCACTCTCCGCTGCGACAACAAGAAAAGTTCTTCGCGCATCAAGCGGCTGAAAATATAGATTTCGAAACCATCAAGTTTCTGCTCGATGAAGTTGAAATCCAAGTTTCGATTCCTGAATTGTTGAAAGATCTTCGAATTGCGTGGGAAAATTCAGCCATGATCGAAGACAGACGTTACGATGATCCAATGGGCATGGAGGCGGACTACCGGCGTCTTAGACAGTATTTGCTCGCCAAAGAGGGATATTCACCCGAGCGGGACAGAAAGCGTTTACACAAAATTTTGCAACTGTTCGAGGCGAACAAGGAGGCTTACTCGTGCGCGGATTATCTGGACATGATGAAGTTTCTCAAGCACCTGCACGATGAAACGCTTGACTAAAACGTGGTGTGTGACGAAGCGCGCGATGATGACTCCATTTGAGTCGGAGAATGTATGCTACCACTAAAATTTGATTGTTACAAACTAAGAGCATGAATGCATTCCCTCACAGAACGACGATTTCATCGCCAGCTCCACCGGAGTGACTACCGTATCTCTTCGCCTGTTCCTTGACGCGCTTGACGTAGTTTGCTTTCGATCGCCGCAACTGATCGTACGCCTCTGCCTGCGCTGGATCGTGCATGTTCGGCGAATCCAGTAACTCCTGCACTCCAACCAAAATTTGCTTGATGGAGACGGACGGTTTCCACCCCTTCTCTTCGTTCAGAATGCTCAAGCACACCTTGCCGGTTGGATACACGTTTGGGTGAAAGAATCCAGCTGGAAACGCCACCCGGGGAGGTTTCGCCGGGTAATCGTGTCCGAACTCCAACCTGAGCGGATACAGCCCTCCGGCCCAGGGCGTGTCGGGCTTCCCTGGGATCTTACAGTCCCACACCTGCAGATTCGTCGTCACGTCACCTTTGGCGTCCCGAGTCGTCGATGGTTTCGCGATGAAACCGTGCGGGTGGTCTTTGCGCCAGTCCTTGCGCTCTTGCGCCAGTCTGGACGTGATCAGAGATGACATCTCGCGCTCCCGTCACTCTTGGCGGGCTCTCGCGGTACGGGCGCTTCGACACGACGCGCGACGACGAGTGCCTTCCAGCTGAGGTGTCTCTCGTGATTTGAACGCCGACGAAGCACGAGACTATTGTTTCAAATTTGGAATTAAAAGCTACGACTACCGACGAGACGACGCGCTCGTCGACTTGATGCGAATCACTCGCGTATCGATCACAACTCCATGCCGCCGTACGCGCGCTCTAGCTGTCGCGGCGGTTTCATCCCGCTCACCCAGTCCGACGCGTGCGTCGGCAAGAGTCCCATGTTGTTGAGTTTATTCAGCGCCAGATACAGTCCGATCAACTGTATCCCGCAAAACATCAATCTCGGCACCGCCACGCTCACGTTCTTATCGCCGTCCACGAACCTCTCGAACGTCGCCCTGGAGTGTAAGATGGCCTTGGTCGTCTGCGCCACGCCGCCGAAGACGGCCATGATGCTAAACACTTGCACCGAGTTGCCGCTCATCCACATCATGAACACCATCATCGCGATCGAACTCACGGATGATTTCGCAAAGGCAAACGCGCGTCGTTCCCTGAGCTTGCTCCGCTCGCGCTCCATCGCGCTCTCGTCCATCGTCGCGGCGGTGGTCGTCGTCCCCGTCGAGCTCGTCGTTCGATCGGCGTCGCGCGAGCGCGTCGTCTCACCACCGCGCGCGCGCGGGTCGTACCCCGGCGGGTGCGGCACCGATCTCGAGGCATCGTTTCCCTTGGCGCGCGCGCGGGGGCGCACCGCGTACGATCCGTCCATCGGTGCGTTCGCGCGCGACGCGATGTGACGGGGTGACTGCGCTTGGCGTCCGTCGTGCGTTACTCGTCACCACGCGCGAAACGCACGCGGTTCGAACCCGCGAGGGGGGCGCGGCGACGCGTGATCGGCGAGACGCGCGCGGAAAAAAATCAACGCGAGCGTTCGAACGGGCGCGTGCGGCGATCGGTGGGGAGACACGCACGAGGACGGACGGGGATGGGGCACTACAATCCGCTTCGGAGACAAAGTCTGCGCCGACGCGGGGAGATGGAGTCGACGGATGAGGACGAGGACGAGGAGACGAACGCGGCCGAATTCGCGGCGAATGAGCGCGAGATATCCCGACGGCGGCTCGCTCGCGGTAATCGGGCGAGACGCGAAGTTGAGGAACAAATGCGGCGGGTGCGAGAGGTGCAGGAGGAACGCGCGAGGCGAGCGGAGATGGAGGCGGAGATGGAGGAAATCAGGCGCAGGCTAACGGAGATGGATACGATCGAAAATGCATACAGTACGAGTCAATTAGACGCCGAGCGCGCGGCTGAACGCGCGGCTGAGGCCATGACTGAAGCTTTAGATGCTCAAATCAGCGGCGAAGCCGAGGCGTATGCTTTGATGAACGCATGGTCGCTGTACGAATCTTCGTGGTCAAAGCTCGATGAACGCATCAAGAAAATACGTTTCAGCGATTCTTCAAAGCACGTCGTCATTCAGATGTGCGACATTCCATGGCCACCGGACGAGAGCGTCATGCTCACGCAGATGGCTGCGTTGGAAAGGTGGACCAAACGACGCGATGCAAACAAGGAATCCAAACACGAGGAGTCATCAGCCGCGTACAGAAGGGCGTTCAAGCGGGCGTCTCTGCGTTGGCATCCAGACAAATTCGCAGCCAAGTTTGGAAAGTATCTCGATCCGAAGCACTCGAATGAAATTTGTCAACGCGTGCAGAGTATTTCTCAAATCATCAACGACGAGTGGTCGTCCCGTGTGGTGAATTTCCCAAAGTCCTAGGCACTACCATCCGTGGACTCGATGATGTGCGACGGCGCGATCGAATGCAGCTAAAGCGGCGTACTCAGAATACTCGCTCAGCACATCGTAAGAATATGTTTCATCTAAATCGATTCGTAGAGGTCCCGCGAGTTGTTGACCGTTCACCGTCTCAATAAGCGTCGTGTCACAGTGAATCATCGCCCATTTCACAAGCTCAACGATAGTAGCGAGCGAAATCGAAGAGTTCCAACCGTTCTCGATCCCGGTGACGAGAGTTGGAAGACATATGCCTCCTCCAGCCGTCACGTGACCGGTATACCAGACGCAGCGCGGCCTCACAACGCGGACAAGTGGCGCGAATACTGGCCACTCGCCGTGCGGGAAAGAAACCTCGACAAGAATGTTATCCGTACCGTGGCTCGCCTTGAGCTTCTCGAGATCTTCTGCGAGAGTTTTACCGCCGGGACATGACGTGTCGAAACATGAAGAGTCGAGTTGAAACCGCCATCTCGATATGTCGCCCTCAGCCAATGACAAGTTCTTGAGCAAGAACCCATCCGCGCACTGCCGCTCGAGGCACTTGAACTCGCGCAGCAACAAGGCGGCTTCTCTGTCTTGAATTTTCCTTCTCGCGAGGCTATTCATGTCGGTCACGTCCAAAAAATGAGGTAGGTTTTCTTCTCTCTCGGAGACATACGTTGCCTCGCGGAATGTACGTCGCTCGCTTTGGCATGTGCTCATGATCCTTACATCCGATACTTCTAGTTCTAGAGATGGTACGCCCCGATGAACTGCGTCCGATGTTGCGAGTAAGGTACAACAATTCGTGATTCACGCGAGAGTGCGTGATCGTACAAGTGAAGGTGAATGTGCGTGACTTTGAGGGTGTACATTGCGTGCGTGCGTGCGTAAGTGCGCTGTTGGTACATTGATCTTGGTTCTTTGTTTCGGCGACTCGCTTTTTTAAGCTCCGCCGCTCGCCGGCTTTCGAGGTTGTTGACCTTCTTGTGCCAATTTCGCGGCGTATATCGCGGTTGGTCGGCAAAAGTTGACGTTTCGTCCATTCGGCGCCTCCGGTTGGGTAGCCACGGCGTAGTCTTGCGCCGCCACTTGGTACGCCATGTTTTGTTGAGCCATCCAAGCCATTTGATTCATCTGATTCATTTGGTTGATATGATTCACTCGACTCATTCCGTCACCTTGTTGCGTCGATATCGCTTGCAACTGCGCCATGTATTGGGCCATGGCTTGGTTGTACGCGTCAAACATGTGCGCTTGCATCGATGGAGGAATCCCGTACGGCATGCCCATGACGCCAACCATGGGTGACATCGCGGCGTTTTCCGCGCCGTCAACGTTGACTTGAGCTCCGTTTTCTTGCTTGACGCCGTCCTGACCCATGTTTTGATGCATCCACGCGTTCATTTGAGGGTGATAATGTGGAATGGTGGCGACGTAGTGCGCTTCGCGAGACGCCATATCAGCCAAATTGGACAAAGACGCAGTCAACGCGCTTCCATTCGCCGCTTTATGGTAATATTGCGTCGTTCTGTCGACCTTACGAAGATCATTTCCGTGGTCCGCGTTAGTGTGCGCATTCCCATGACCGTTGTGGTGGTGAGTGTGATGATGATGGTTCTTGTGGACTCCGCCGTTTGACTTGTGCACGCCGTTCGCCTTCGTCGAACCGTTTGACTTGTGCGACCCATTCGTCGTGGCTCTCTGCACCACCATCGACCCCGGTTCACCATCTTCCGTCGGCGCGGCGACGATATCAAACAAACTCGACCGTCTCTTCCGCTTGCTCACGTTCGTTTGCCTGATGAAGTACTTTTGCGCGTGAGACGCCACCTGCGTCGGCGTCCTCGTCGTGACGAAGTGTCTCGAGATGCCGCGCCAGTCCCCTTTCCCGAGTTTTTGCAACCCGATCAGAAAGTTCTTATGCTCCTCTTCCGTCCACGCCACACCTACGTCGAGAAAACACGGCAGTCGTTCGCGTCAGTCATTCGTTCCTTCGTTCCTTCTCGTTCCTTCCACCCCCCCACCCGAGCGACACGTCGTCCGAGTCGGATGACGGTGGATTGCAAAATATCTTTCCACTTTTCGCCGCGCTGGATGGATGATATTTCCCCACGGTGATCCACTTTGTACATAAAAGCCATCCTGTGTGTATAAACCACATATTGGAACACACACGACCACCGTGTACATAAAGTCAACACACACACAATCCACGACCCCATCGCGCGCGCCCCCGTGGGGATATCCCCCCCACGCCGCGCGCGTCAACCGACCCATCATCCAGCGTCATCCGTCCGGGTCCGACGCGCGCGAGACGTCGCGACGACGCGCGCGAGACGGTACGCGACACAAAAAACCCGTCTCCCACGCGCGCACCTTTTTTCCGCTCCACGCGCTGCGCCCCCGTGGATTCCCTGTGGTCGCGCACGACGACGTCGCGCGCGGGCGCATTCGTCGGTTTCGCCAACATGGCGCGCGCGCGGCGATCGTCGCCCGTCGCGGGACGTTCGATGGCGTCGATCGGTGGCGATCACCGCGCGACGTTTTACGGAGTCTCGACTCGCGCGAGCGCCGCGCGCGCGGTGTCCTCGCGTCGAGAGATACGCCGGGCGCGCGCGGTGCCGAGCCGACGCGGATTGACGACTCGCGGGTCGGGTCGTCACCGAGGAGTGAAGGCGTCGACGACTCGATCGCAGACTCGATCCTTTTTATCATTTTGCGTATACGTATTTAGTATACGTTAAAGTCTATCCTAGTAATAAAAAATACATTTTAATACAACTACATAGTACACTCTCTATTCAAGGCATCATCCCTCTGCACCGTCACACA
>Ga0181589_10000551_pt1 | contig 27262 bp, 25 predicted proteins | sample 071ome_25_FD_132444 | JGI IMG/M metagenome (GOLD analysis project Ga0181589, IMG submission 132444) | Coastal salt marsh microbial communities from the Groves Creek Marsh, Skidaway Island, Georgia - 071410BT metaG (megahit assembly) | ecosystem: Environmental > Aquatic > Marine > Intertidal...
GGCTGGCACTGCGTTGCCCCGGCCGCCACAAGGGCAATTGCACGCCATACTCCATTTCCTTCAACCCGACATTGTCTAGGGTGCTGTCGTCGTAGTAATTCAGCTGCAGGCTCGGTTGACCGGCAATCCAGCGGCTGCCCGCCGCGGCATAGTCACCTGCCTGCCCTTCGCGTACGGCTGCCTCAAGGTATTCGGGGGTGTTCTCCAGGGCACTGGCGAATATTTCCTGGAATGTCAGCGATGCGCTGGTATCCAGATGGTCATGGCCGTATTCGGCCGCCCATAACGGCAGCGTGGCCAGGGCCAGAGGGAAGCACAGAGTGCCGGGCAATAAATGTCGGTTTGCGCAAAATCGCGCAAAAGTGGAAAACATGGCGCCTACCTGTTTTATGTTGACTGACGCTCCCAGGCGCCAGACGTCACTCTACTGTGACAACCTTACGGTTAACTTACATATTAGGTAATCCAGCGGTTTTTAAAGCTGATGTAGGGCAGATTCGGCGCCAAAATGGGTAAAACCAACAGGGTGTTTGAGATGGATCAAACCCGGGATTGCAGGAAGGGCCTCAGAACTCGTATTCTAGGAGGAACCGGAAGCTGCTGTTGGGACTGTCACTGCCCAGTCCCCAAATGACTCCCGTTTCCCAGTGCAGATTCTTGCGAATACCCAGGTTCACGGTGCCCTGTATGACAGGACCGATACCACGGGCATCCTGCCCCGCATAGAACTCGACACCTGGCTCGAATCCCTGGGAATAACGGTAGCGGGCCTGCACCGCGAGCGCGGTTTCGTACTCGTTGACGATATCGTCGCCCCACTCGTTGACCAGCAGCAGGTTGGCGGCACCGCTCCAGCGGCCGAATTCCTTTTCCGCGAGTATGCCGACAGTAATTTCCTGGATATCCTTTTCCACTTCGTTTTCATATTCGAACAACAGCCCCCAGTCGGCGAAGAACTCTCCCTGCTCGGTCAGCTGCCATTTCAGTTCGACCTCGAAAGCACCGAGATGGAAATTGCCATCCCGGTTCTTCGTGCCTTTTGCATAGATTTCCCCGAACCACCTGTCGCCGAACGAGGTGCCGATGGCGACCTGGTGCAGCTGCGCGGGGTTGTCGATGCCGGCCTGGTCGTCCTGGGCCACCGCCCGGTATTCGAACTCATGCTCGAGTGCATCCACGTAGGGATGGTAGACCTTGTCGACAACGATCCCGTCCGCCAGGGCTGGCACTGGCAAAGCCAGGGTCAGCGCGCCCGTGACGAGCACGCCAAACGACCTGTTGATGGCGCTTTGTTCACGCATCGGCTTCACTCCCGTGCTGCGGTTTCCAGGCCAGCAGGAACAGCGGGCTGAAGGCAATCAGGATGGCACTGGCCAGGTACAGGAGACACTGCAGGAGGGACGGGTTGGCCTCGTAACCGACCAGCGCGTAAAGGAGCTGGCCCGTCACGGAATATTCCGGGATCAGGTTGGAGGTGTCCCAGAGCTGCGGGGTATAGGGCAGCCAGTCGGCCTGGGTCAACAGGAGCACGGCCTGCGAGGCCAGGTTGCCGGCAAACAGCGCCAGCAGCAGCATGGAAACACGGTAGCCCCAGATCACCGGCAACGCCAGGACCAGGTAGTACAGCACGATGCCGCTGCTGATGCCGATTCCCGTGGCCATGATGGTGCCCAGCACGACCGGTGAAACATTGGCGGGTACCGCCATCACGCCCTGCATGTACAAGATGATTTCCGATACCTCGCGGGTGATGCCAAGAGCGACCATGGCGCACAGCAATACCGGTGCCATACCTGCCAGCATGCGCGTCCGGTGCTCGCGGTTGCCGCTGCTGAACATGAAACAGAACAGGGCAAGCAGTGCGAGGATCAGCACCTGGATGAAGGCGTTGGTGATTTCCAGACCCACGTAATCGAACCATTCCGATATTGCCGGCGTAAATGCGGCGTACAACCAGGCCCCGGCGATTCCGCAGATGCCAGCTGCCGGCAACCAGGCCAGTGGAATGGTCAGGTGCTCCTTGCTGTTGCGGGTCAGCAGCCGGCTCAGCACCAGCAGCACGCTGATCAGCAGCGCCGCTTCCAGGATTTCCTGCAGGACGAGGATGACGGTACTCAGGAACATGGTTTAAATCCGCGCCTCATTTCGCCACCACCTTGCCCTGGGCCGTCTTCGGAAAGAATTCACCAAAGAAGGGGTATTCGCCCGGGTCCAGCGGACCGATGAATATCACTGTCCTGCTGTTGCCGGGGACGACCTTCTCGCGGTTCAGTTCATAGCTTTCGAACTCTTCCGGGGTAGGATCGTTGTTGATGATAAGCAGGCGCACTTTCTGGTTTGCCGGTATCTCCAGCGTCGCCGGGAAGAACAGGTGATCACGGATCTCCAGTTGCAGTTCCGGAACGGCGGCAAGCAGCGGCCGGGTTGACAGGATTCCTGCCAGCATACACAAGCACATCTGCATGCGACTGTTCATACCGACACCTCCGGAAAACTGACCGTAAAGCGGCTGCCTTTGCCGAAGGATGACACGCCAACACTGACATCGGCATGGTGCAGGTGCGCCACATGGCTGACGATGGTCAGGCCAAGCCCGCAACCCGGGGGGTCGCCTTCCTGCGGGGATTTTTCGCTGTGGTAGAAACGCTCGAAGATCCGCTCGCGATCGGCCTTGGGGATGCCCGGGCCGTCATCCTCCACATCCAGCAGAATGCAACCACTCTGCCTGTGCACCCTGACCAGAATATTGCCTTCCGCCGGCGTGTACTTGCTGGCATTACTGAGCAGGTTCGACACCAGCGTATCGAGGGCGAAGACATCCCCCGTGATCGTACAATGATCCCCTTCCAGCGCGAGGTTCTGCTGCCGCGACTCCACCAGTGAGTACTGGCGGGCAATGACATCCTCGCACACCTGGTACAGGTCCACCTGCCGGCAGTTTTCCGCGAACTTGTCCGGGTTCATCCGGTACAGCGTCAGCAGCTGCTCCACCAGGTGCTGCATACGTTCGACGCCATGCTGGAGCTGCTGCCAGGCATCACTGCCGGTGTCGATTTCTCCGGACAGGTTGTGCAACTGTACTTTCAGGGCACTGATGGGCGTGCGCAGTTCGTGTGCCGCATCGGCAGAAAAGCGTTTTTCGCGTTCCACAGACTGGTTCAGCCGGGCCATGAATCCGTTGATCGACTGGACGACCTGGGCCAGCTCCCGCCGCGTATTCTGCGCCTGCACCGGGCTGAGATCGTTTACATGCTTGTTCTTCAGTTCCATGGACAGTACGGCGAGCGGCCTGAGTCCATGGCTGACAATGAGCCAGATCAGCAGGCCCACCAGGGGAATGCTCAAGAGGATCGGCAGGATGGATTCCAGCACGACATTCTCCGCAAGCACGTAACGCAGGTCGGTGCGTTCGGCCACGATCACCCAGTGCCCGCTCATGGTTTCATGACGCGTGTAGGTGCGCCAGCGATAACCGTCAAAGTTGCTGAAATCAAAGCCGTTGGTGAAATCGGAGATCGGTTCTGCCGGGGCATGATAGGAATACGCCACGAGGGTGTCATGATCCCAGACCTGGAAGGCCAGGTTGTTGCCCAGGCGCAGCTCCTCGTGGGTATCACTCATGTCCAGGCGACCCACCAACCTGGCGAAGTCCAGCAGCTGGTTATCGAACAACTGGTCCGCCTCTACCATGCTGGACTGGTAGCCGCGCAGGGCGGCCACGAAGTTGAACAGGGTTATGGTGGCAAGAATGCCCGCCACGAGGAACAGGCGAATGGAACTCAAGCGCCCTGCTCCAGGTTGATCTTGTACCCGACACCGCGGATGGTCTTGATGAAATCGTTGCCGAGTTTCTTGCGCAGGCGGTGAATGTGTACCTCAACCGCATTGCTGGACACTTCCTCACCCCAGGTATAAAGGCGATTCTCCAGCACACTTCGTGTCTGCACGCGGCCTGCGTTTTCCATCAGGCTTTTCAGCAGCATGTATTCACGCCGGGCCAGGTCAACCGGCTGGCCATCGACAGAAACGCTCTGTGCCACGCTATCCAGGCACACATTGCCAACCGTGATGTCATTGCTCTTCACAGAAGTGATGCGGCGTTCCAGCACACGCAACCTGGCCAGAAGCTCGGTCATTTCGAAGGGTTTGACAAGATAGTCATCGGCGCCACTGTCGAGTCCGGCCACCTTGTCATCGACCCCGTCGCGGGCGGTTAGCATGAGAACCGGCAGCTCCTTGTCCTTCGCGCGCACCTTTTTCAGCACGCTGATGCCATCGATATCAGGCAGGCCGATATCGAGAACTACGATATCCGGCTTGTCATACTCGATCACATGCAGGGCTGCCTCGCCGGTACCGACATGATTGACGACATAGCCCTGCTTGCCAAGGGCCTGCTGGAGGCCCCTGGCCAGGGGTAAATCATCTTCAACCAGTAGAATTTGCATGGCCGGATTTTACTCCATGATCATCTGGCCAGCATTGGATTAGATCAATCCTGACTCCCGGAGGCGGAATAAACGACTATTTACCCTCAATGTCCGCCAACGCATCAAGAATTTCCTGCTGCCGGCCTTCATCGGCCAGTTGTCGGTCTGGCCTGGGCGGCGCCATCTGCGCCTTGTGCAGGAACTGGCGGGCTTCGTCGTAGCGCTTTTCGTTGATCAGGTAGCTGCCGTAGAAATAATTGCTGTCTATCCCGCTGGGGTTTAGAGCCAATGCTTTTTGCAAAAGTTCCTCGGCCTTGTCGTCATCACCGAAGCCAACCGGCCAGCCCGGCACACTGTAATAGAGGGTGCCGAGACTGGTATAGGCGGACCCTTCAAGGGCATGATCGTTAAGCGTCATGGCCTTTTCCAGGTCGGCTTTCGAATCCTTGGCCAGGGACAGGGCTCCCAGGCCGCCCTTGGCCCCCGCATAGGTGGACTTGATGATGCCGCTCCATATCCAGCTTTCTGCGGAATTCGGGTACATGGCCGTGACCTGTACGGCCTCGTCCACAAGGCGGTCGAATTCGGTGAGCTGGGTCTTGCCCTCGAGCTGGTAGTTCACTTCCGCCCAGCGCTGCTGCAGGTGGGCAATGTCACTGCCGAGATCGGCACGCGCCTGCGAAGCACAGGCTGCTGCCAACAACGTTACAGCGAGTTTCATTTTTGCGTTCATGATTATCTCCTCAGGAACTGGCAAATTGCTTGATCAGCCCCAGGTTCTTCACCAAGGCCTTGTGTACGACGGCGGGCAGCAGTGCATTGATGCGCACGAACAGTTTTTCCGGCCAGCCCAGGTAGCTGAGCGTCTGGCCGCTGACGAGCTGTTTCAGAATCTGCTGCGCCACGTAATCCGGTGTATCGATCTTGTTGCCCAACTGCTTGTTCATGGCATTGATGCGGTCGGTGTTCAGGGCCGTGGCGGTCGCCCGTGGCGCGATGTAGGACACGCGAATGCCGGTATCGGCGAGCTCCCGACCCAACGACTCGCTGAACGACTTGATGCCGGCCTTGCTGGCGCAGTACGCCACGAACCCGGGGTGACCGATGCTGGCAAAGATGGAGCCTACATTGAGAATCGTTGCTGCTTCCCTGCCCTTCATTTGCGGCAGGAATTCACGGCACAGGAGCATCGGCGCCAGCAGGTTGACTGCGATGGTGCGCTCGATGACTTCGGGAGTCTGGTTCTCGAACAGGTTGAAGTCCAGGACGCCCGCCAGATTGATCAGGATGTCGATGCCCCCGAGCGCCTCGCAGTTGGCGGACAAACGCCGCCGCTCTTCAGCCAGCGACAGGTTCGCCACTTCGGTGATGATCGTGCCGGCACCTGCGATCGTCCTGAGATCCACCGCCAGTTTTTCCAGGGAACCTGACTGGTGGCTGCACAGCACCAGGTCAGCACCGGTTGCGGCGAGTTTGCGGCTCAATGCCGAACCTATACCGCCACTGGCGCCGGTCAACAGGATGCGTTTTCCCTTGATGTCCATGTCCATGCCCCTGTTCTCAGGCCGCGCCCGCCATGCTGGCCGCGGCCTGTTTCGCTATACCATGTGAAGCAGACAGGTTGCGGAAGATGTCACCGTAAAGCTTGTAGAAAACCTGTGCTGTGTGAATGATGAGCGCCTGCTGGTCGGGGTCGGCGATCCGGTTCATCAGGCCTTCGAAAAAGACAATATGGTCCTGGTCCAGCGCCCCATGCGAGTAGAGATAACTGAAGGCGCTTTTCGGCAGACCCAGGTTGGTGCGAATGACGTCGGCCGCCTGCGAGGCGATACTGATACTGGTCCCTTCCAGCACCTGCACCATGCCGAAGAAGCCGACGGGATCGACGCGATTCACCATGTCCCAGGCATAGGAAACCATCAACTCCGTGCTGAGGTTCGGGGTTGATCGCCTTGCCGCTTCCTTGTCATAGCCGCAGTTGGCGATATCGTTGAGTATCCATTCCTGGTGGCCCAGCTCTTCCTCTATGTATTCGGCAACGGCTTCACGCAGCCATTCCATTTCCGCGGGCAGGCGGGATCCGACGGCCATCAGCAGCGGTACGGTGTGCTTGACGTGGTGATAGGCCTGCACGAGAAAACCGACATAATCGTCCAGCGTGATGTCGCCCTGGAAGCAGCGGCTGATGATGGGCGCACTTAAAAGTTCGCGACGCTGCTGTTCGGTGTCAGCCGTCAGTTGCTGGTAAAACGTCATAGACTGTATTCCTTTTCAAGGGTCGGGGCAGGCATGCCCTGGTCGCTGTAAAGTGCGTCAATTTCGGCGGCAAATTTGCGTGCTATGTCGTCCCGGCGCGGCCGCCCGTTGCTGGTCAACATGCCCGGCAGGCCGGCTAACGGCTGTTCCAGGCGATGCCAGGCCCTGATACGGGCATAGTCGGGCAGTGACGCATTGACCTGGTCCACCCAGCCCTGGATCGAGGCATTATCGAGAGCGGGATTGCGACTGCTGATCAGGGCCACCAGGTCCGGCATGGCATCGCCGAACACGACGGCCTCCTGCAGCAAGGGGTTGGCCAGCAGTTCACTTTCCGGCCACTCCGGGGAAATATTGCGTCCGTAACTGGATATCAGGATGTTCTTGCGACGCCCGGACAGGTAGATGAAACCTTCGGCATCGCGGTAGCCGAGATCGCCGGTGTGTATGGCATGGGGATGCCAGCTGTCAGGCTGGCTCAGGTAGCCGAGCATGGCATTGCCATGAACAACCAGTTCGCCGTCCTGCTCCTCGACCTGCAGGTGTGCCAGCGGCTTGCCGCAGGTGCCAGGCTTGTTGCAAGCGGGAGTGTTCAGGCTGACCACCGAGGCGCACTCGGACAGACCGTAACCTTCGTAAACGGGCAGGCCCAGGGACCAGGCTTCACGCAGCAAGTTGATGCCCACCTTGCTGCCGCCGACGGCGATAAAACGCAGGCTTGAGGGCGCCTGCCAACCACTTCTTACGGCACCGACCAGGAGCTTGAGCAATTCGGGAATCAGAATGAGCGTTTGCGGCTGCACGCTGCTGACGGTGGCGAGCAGCTGTTGTGGCTGGGCCAGCCTGCTGCCCTGGTAGCCCATGGCTGCCAATGTCGGAATCACCACTTCGCCTCCGGCAAGCAGCGGTGCGTAAACACCTGCGACATTTTCCAGCAGTGTGCTCAACGGCAGCAGGCACAGGTGCCTGGGTGCCTTGATACCCACAGCTTCTTTCAGCGCTTCGGCCTGCAGCAGCAACTGCTGGTTGCCGAGACATACGCCCTTGGCATCACCGGTGGAACCGGAGGTAAAGGTGATCTTGCCGGTACCGTCGGGCAGCGCCGGGGCATTGCCGCTGGCGTTATCGATGCGGCACAACTGCAATTGCAGGCCGTCAACCTGCAGCGCAACCTGGTCCCGGACCAGTGCATGCAGCGCCTCGGCTTTGTCAGTCAGAATCCAGCCGGCGTTGCAGCGGGCCAGCGTGGCCCGAATCTGGAGCGGTGAAAAAAAAGTGGGTAGCGGCACCAGACAGATATTTCTGCGCTGGCACACCAGATCCGCCACTACCCAGGCAGGGCTGTTCTCGGCGTAAAGGGCAAGCAGCGAGACCTGTGCCTGTGCCAGCTGCCAGTCCAGTGCGCTACCCAAGTCGATGATGTCATTCAGTGTAAATTGCCGGTCCGGTGTCCGCAGGACAACCGCGTCACCCGGTAAGAATTCTGCCAGTTGTGTAAACAGGTCAGGTCGCATGTCAGGCCCCGTTGAATTCCTTTGCCAGCTTCCTGATACAACGACGGTACATGGCCATGGCCTTGCGGAACAGGGGACGGCGACGGGCGATTGCCATGGCGCCATCGAGACTGCCGGCATAGACGCACGGGTGTGTACCGTAGTAACTGCCCCATTCCCCGGCCGCACCTTGCGGCAGGCGGTCAAGGGAAGCATCAGCCAGTTTCACCATGGGGAAGCCCAGCTTGTTGAGATTGTTGGCCAGTGTCTGGGTGGCCGTGAAGGTAATCCACTTGTAGCCGGCTGCATGCAGCATGGACGTGGCAATCAGGAAGACGAACTGGCTCGGACCCTTGCGCCCGGCTACCAGGTTGCCGATCTCAATGATCTCGCGGCGGTCGACCTCGGCACCGGTGGCGGTGGAAAGAACTTCCTCAATGGCATCATCCAGATATTGCTCAAGGAAAAGCTTTGACGTCGCGGCACGACGCATGCCGATTACGCCGGAGAAGCAGTTGAGACAGCGCATGGATAACAGGTCCGGCATGAACTCGTGGATATCGGCGCCGTAATCCTTGAAGAACCGCATGGCAACGAACTGCTCGACACTGTCACGCTCCGGGTCATCCCGGCCATGCAGGGTGAATACCGGGGACGGCGACAATACGCGGCTCAGAAGGGCTTCCCGGGCGTTGTCCTGGCTGTGGTCCTGAATCTGGATACTGCTGTTCAATGTGTGCATGTCCTGCCACTCGATCTGATTTGATGGAGAGCAGATTAGCAGGGCAATCTTAAGGAATTCTTACCGTGGAAAAATAACTGCAGCCCAGTGATTCCGGACTTTCACGCGGTACATTGGGGATGAAATGTGAAATTCCTTGCCAGCTAGTGACAAGCCTTGCCAATGTGATACTCTGTTTCAGTTTCATCGGTTCAGCCCAAATTTCTTCTTTTAAAACAACTCGTTATATACCAGGATCGCACCGGAAAGCACCGGTCATGTCCGGTAACGAAAGAAGCAAGCGGGCCTGTTTTGGGGAAGACAAACCATGTCCATCAAAGCCTTGTTACCCGTTTGCGCCCTGGCCATGCTGCTGATCGGCAGCCAGCCGGCCCTCGCACACCATGCCTTTACCGCCCAGTACGATGCTGAGGCCCGGATCGAACTGACCGGCGTCATCGTCAAGGTGGAATGGCTCAACCCGCACGCCTACTTCTATATCGATGTCGAAGACGAGGAGACCGGTGAGGTCACCACCTGGGCCTGCGAACTCGGTTCACCCGTTTCCATGCTGCGCCAGGGCTGGACCCGCGAGGACCTGGTACTGGGAGAAATCCTGATCGTGGAAGGGGCGCTGGCCCGTGACGGCAGCGCATCCATGAACGCCAGCCGTGTGGTGATGGAAAGCACTGGCAAACGCCTGTTCTCAAGACAACAAGACTGACTCACCAAATGATGAAGAAACTGATTACCCATTCACTGGTGGCGTTGGCCGTTATTGCCGCCACAGCCACTGCGCAGGAATACAACCCGGACGCTCCGACTCCCAGACTGCCCGATGGCAAGCCCAACCTGGGCACCGGCGTGGACGGACTTGGCATGTGGGGCCGCGGTCCGGGTCCCCAGGTGGCCGGCGCCGACTACCCGCCTCCCGAACAGATTCCGTTCAAGCCCTGGGCGCGTGCACTCTATGATTACCGCCAGGAAACCCTGGCCAAGGACGATCCGCACGTACGCTGTGCACCACCCGGCGGTCCGCGCCAGTTTGCCGTACCCTTCGGCCTGCAGATCGTGCAGGTACCGCACATGGGCAAGGTGCTGGTCCTGTCCGGCGGTTCCACACGCCCTTGGCGTGAAATCCACATGGACAGCGAGCATCCCGAATACGTACCTCCCTCCTATTTCGGCCACTCGGTCGGGCACTGGGAAGGTGACACGCTGGTGGTGGACACCATCGGCTTCAACGAACGTTTCTGGCTGCATCGTGAAGGTTTTCCGCATACCGAGAGTCTGCACCTGACTGAACGCATTTCACGGCCAAACCTCGGCACACTGCGTTATGAAATAACCATCGACGATCCTGCTGCCTATACTGCACCGTGGTCCGCAGTGTGGACCAAGGACTGGGAACCCGGTGAGGAATTCATCGAGTATTTCTGCCAGGACAACAACATCGACCAGTTCCACATGATGGGCAACGAGTCGCTTGTTCAGTGATTTGAACGGAATTAAAGAAAAGGAGCCGTATGGCTCCTTTTTTTATGCCAGCAAATGGATACAAGATACAGGATACAGGGTGTGAAACTTTGTAATTACAGCGACTTCATTACGACAATAGCCCTAATTAAGTTTAAATAGAGAATGCATGCTCGAAGGCTGACTTGCACAACCCCTGTATCCTGTATCTTTTATCCTGTATCCGTCATTCATCTATTGCCTTCCCCTCCGGCTGAACCCGTTTGAAGTCCTCATGCCCGCGATCGCTGCGCCGCAGGCGGAACACGTTTCTGTCGACCCGGCGCTGCATGGTGATGTCCACGTACGTGGTCTCGTTGGGACTGAAGACCCTGTCGATAGGCAGCCCTTCCGAACGGAATTCTCCCTCGCGGTAACTGGCAAAACCGCTGGTCGGACGCGCCAGGATACGGATGCCGAAATGACCATCGCTGATGGTCTTCAACTTGTCGAAATCCATGTAATACACCAGGTTCCTGTTGGCGCTGTTCATCTGCTTGTCCACCAGGAAACCCTTCGGCATGAGGTCGGGCCGGTACTGCTTGCCGCCGAGCAGTACTACTTCGTACTCGCCGGCTTCGAATCGGTTGCCATGCTGGTCGTGGAGGTTCACTACCATCATGGTATAGCGGCTGATGCCGTCCTTCTTGCCGGCCGGCACCTGCTGCTGCTCGTACGCACTGAGCGCGGCAAGCGCATTGAACCGGTTCAGGTATTGCTGCGGCGTACGAACCTGCAGGCACTGCAGAATTTCATCCACCACCGGGTGCGGATTACTCGGCGCAACACGCGGGCTGCGCATGATGCCCATCGTGTCGCCGGAATGGCTGTAGGCGCTGAACACTCCAAGCGGCACGGACGGCGACGTTTTCACCGGGCGTTGTTTGCCGGCCAGCAGCCGCGTCTTCACCGGTTTCCTGCGCAGGATCTCATCGCCCTGCTCCAGCGCCAGGTAGCGGTAGTTCAGGTTGGCCCCGCAGATGCGAACGACGCCATCCGAACCAGGCTCCACCAGGTAGCTGTTCAGGAAATCGTAGAATTTGGTGTCGATGCCCTGCCCGGCAAGCACGAAAGGAAAGAAGCTGCCTTTCGAATAGTCGTAATCGAGCCAATTTGCGTTGAGGTGCCACTAGCCTTCGCTGCCCAGGCACAACCAGTCGAGCACACCCTGGCCCGGTTCCACACCATTGAACCAGGCCTTCAGCCGGCCCACCCGTTTTTTGCCGAGGATGGCCAGCGCGGACCCGTGATTGGCCGGCGCCAGCATGACCAGGTGCTGCAATGGCAATGCCGACAGATTCTTCGCGCCGTAATACCTGTCGACCCAGTGACGCACCACCGGCCCGCCGGTGGAATGGGTGATGCAGGAAAATGCCTTGATGGTATTGCCGTTGCCGGGCAGGTCACGCAGGGCACGGTCGAAGGCCTGTGCGATATCGTCCACGGTCACCTCGTCATGGAAGCTGATGTACTTGCCGAGATGGATATGGCGGACATCGATGTCGAGATTGTAGTTGGCCGCGGCCGCCGACAGCGCGCTGTGCAGGCTGCCGTAGGTGTTGGTGTGGGTGACGCTCCACCCCTGCACGAAGATTAATTGCATGACCAACTCCCTGGAAAACAATAACCAGGGAGTTTTTTAACACATCGGGGTCAGCGTGGGGATGGTGTCAGGCTGATGTCAACTGACTCAGGCGCCGGCGGGCTGCATGCCGGGCGCGCCGGCCTCCTGCTCACTCTTGCGCTTGCTCGGCGGCGTCCAGTAACGCGGCTTCAGCGGCATCAGCAGGAAGCAGGCCAGGATGGCGACGCCGGAATAGATGGTAAAGCCCAGCGTGTAGTTGCCGGTCTGGTCATACAGCCAGCCCAGTACGGGCGGACCCGCGGCGAAGCCCAGGTTCACGAATACCGACACGATGCCGATGGTCATGCCCAGGTTGCGCGGTCCCAGGTAATGCTTGGTGATCACCGGTGCCTCCACGATCATGCCGCCGTGGGCGATGTTGCGCACCACCAGGAACAGGGTCAGCGTAAAGATGCCAGCCACGGGCAGGGCCAATATTACCGACAGGCCCAGCAGGAAATAGAACACCCGGATGCCAGGTATGGAGAAGCGGTCATATACCCAGCCCGAACCGATCTTGGAGGCGATGGCCAGGAAGGTCACCAGGCTTACCAGCCAGAAGAACTCGTTGGGATTGAGGCCCCTGTCGCGCCTGAGGAAGGTCACGTAATTCTGCATCATGGCCTGATCCACGGCGGACACCAGGAAGATGGACAGTGCCAGCAGCCAGAACCCTTTCTCCTTGCACACTTCCTTGAAATGGCCCCACATGGTCAGGCCGTCCTGATGCCCCCGGGAGCTGGCATTGATGACGTCCTGCGTTTCGCCCTTCCTGGCCATAAAAATAAGCCATAAAGGCGTGGAAATCAGGAACGAGCCCAGACTGAGCCAGGCAAATATTTCCCGCCAGTTCACGCCGGCTTCGAGCGCGTAGCGCCAGACAATCGGCATGACAAACTGGCCCGCACTGGTGCCGCTGAGCACGATGCCGATGGCCAGTCCCTGGTTGATGCTGACGATGCGGGAGACCACGACTTTCATGGCCGCGACGATGGAGGCCGCAGACAGGCCCAGCATGGCGCCGGCCAGGTAGTAGATGCCGAGATTGGTGGCGGCCAGGAACATGGCCATGGCCACACCCCCGCTGAGAGTGCCCAACAGGACCGTAAACTTGCCGCCGAACTTGTCGATGAGGATGCCCATGCCGAGCGCCGAAGCCGCACCGACCAGGAATTTCGAGGTGGAAATGCCGTTGGCCTGGGCATTGCTCCAGCCGAACTCACGCATGGCGGGTTCGTAGATCCAGGGCAGGGAGAAGTTCGGCACGCCGAAAGAAATGAACACGAGCATGAAGGCGACAAGCAACACCACCCAGTTTTCTTTCATTTCTTGAATCTTTGGTGATGTCATCTGTTCCCCCTGAGTGTGTTGGCTGATGCGCCTTGTTCTTGTTAGCGTTATTCGCGGGTCACGCGGAAGGGATAACTGCTGCCTCCCTCGGTCCAGGTACCTTCGAGGTAGCGGTTGCGGGCGCCGATTTCATGCAAGGTGGCCATGAAACGGACATCGACGCCATCGCGGTTGGTAGCGCTGGCGCTGAGCACCCAGTTGGGCGCATCCAGATCGGCGCTGCTGAAACGGTAGGAGGTGCGGCCGGGATTGATCATGCCGGTGATGTTGTCACCGTCGTAACCCATGATCATGACCAGCGCGCGGGAGTCCGCGCCCATGGCGATTTCACCGCGCCAGGTACCCTTGATGGGATGGCCTTCCTGGGCGTTGCCGACAACCGGCAGCGACAATAAAGCCATTGAAAGTAGTACAGTTTTGAGTTTCAAACCTTCCCCCGAATGAGACTGCGAACAACTGCGGCTGATACTACCACAATCTATTTGGGCTGCATCCCGTTGCACAATGTTTCCAGAATTACCTGAAGTAAGGGCGGGCTGAGGCGCCAGGCCGAGGGCCGATGACGGAAATTTTTCGGCAGGAGGCCTGGTGCCTTTGCCCGCCCGGAGATGGTCAATATGTTCAGAAATGGGCTGGCAGGGACCCACCGGGCCTTATGCCGAAAGTTGTGAAACGGCAACGGCCTAGATGGGTCCCTGCCGCCCCGCAATTCAGGTAAGGATTCCCTTAGCCGGGCCTTTTGCCGAAAGTTGTCAAACGGCAACGGCCTCGGTGAGTCCCTGCCGCCCTGCAGTTCAGGTAATAGATCAGGCCCAGGTGACAAAGCCCTGTGCGGTGCCGGTACCTGCTTCGCTGCGATAGCAGGGAATGTAGTCGATGGTCTCCCCTGCCAGGTCGGTGTCGAACAGGGCGCCGGCGGCGGCGATCCAGTTGCGCATCTCCGAGGTGCCGGACATGAGAATGTTCTGCGGGATGCCGGTCAGGAATTCGCGGTCGCGCTTGCCGAGGGCATCCAGGAAGGTGCGGTCGAAATCCTCGTTGATGGTGAAGTGGCTCATGCCGCCGGAGCCGACCACGGCCACGCGCACGTCGCGATCCCAGTCGCGAATGCAGTCACCGACCAGTTTGCCCATGTCAAAGCAGCGTTTCGCCGTCGGCTGGTTGGGTGGAAAAAAGGTATTGGTGATGATGGGCAGCACGGGGATGGCCGCATCTTCCATCACACGGCGGATGATCCAGCTGAAGGCATGGGGCGTGCCGACATGGTGATGCTGGTCGCCCATGTCCGGCCACTCGCTGCTGGCGGCGAAATCGAAGCCCTCTTCCTGGCCCCTGGCGATCACATTGGCGGCCAGGTCGGGCAGGCCGGGCCACACCTGGTCCTCTTCGGGGCGGTAGGCCCACTCGCTTTCCTTGATGCCGACCGGTAATTTCGCCGACTGCGCCTCGGGCAGCGGCTTCTGCCAGAACGTTTCCCCATGGTAAACAGTGAACATCGGCTGCAGGCTCGGCAATACCAGTTCGCGCTGGTCGTTGCCCATGATGACGCAGACATCGGGTTTTGCCGCCTTCCAGGCTGCGGCCAGCTTGGCCACGCCCTCCTGGCAGCGTGCATGGCGGATGGTGCGCTCCTCGAGCGTTATCTGGTCGGCAAAATTATCGTTCTTGCGCAGCTCAACCAGCTCCTCGAAGGCATACTGCTTGCCCTTGAACCAGTGCTGTATCCGCTTGTCGTTGATGACACGCAGCATCCACTCTTCCGGGGTGGTGTTGAGGATGGGGCCATGGGTGGACCACAAGCCGAGTACGATGTTTGCCATAGTGTATTTCTGCTTCGATATGTGTTTGTTGTTGAATTCCAGACAGGGCCAGGGCCCTGCGGGGTCTGTCCCATGGGCCCCTGTTGGGCCCTGCCCTTGCGGGTCCTAAACTTTCAAACCAAGGTTAAATACATTATTGGCGGTGCCGCTGAAGATCATCTTCCTGTCGGCGTCGGTAAGCCACTCGATGCTCTCGATCAGCGGCACGGTCTTGTCATAGCACTCGCCGGTGTCGGCATTGATGGAGGAGCCAACCCCCGGGCACTCCGAGCCGTACATGACGCGGTCGACACCCACGACCTTGATCAGCAGTTCCAGCGCTTCCTTGCTGTACAGCACCGTGTCGAAATACATGTTGCGCATGCGGTCGATGAACAGGCCCTTGCCGTCCCCGCTCTGGGCGCCGGAGCGCGCGGTGCCGGCATTGAAGCGGCCGATCTGGTAAGGCATGGCGCCGCCGCCGTGGGAGACGACGATCTTCAGCTCGGGGAAATCGGTGAACACGTCCGAATTGACGAAACCGTAGACGGCGGTGGTCTCCTCGTTGACGAAGTAGAGGCTGTAGGGTTCACGCTGCGGGTTGCGCGAGCCGGCGGTGTGGATGTGCAGGGGTACATCATACTCGCAAGCCTTCTCATACAGCGGGTACCAGTAGCGATCGCCCATGGGCGGCGCCTTGTTGCCGTCGTTTTCGTAGGGGTCCGGGTTGAGCAGGAAGCCCTTGAATCCGTACTCCTTGATGCAGTGTTCCATTTCACCGAACACCACATCGACGGGCTCACCTGCCTGTTGCGGGAGACCGCCGATACCGAAGAACCTGTCCGGCCACAGGCGCACGCTGTCGGCAATGATCCGGTTCACTTCGTGGATGTACCACTCGACCAGGTAGCCGGGTTTTTCCGAGTGCATGGTCTGGAACGGGCGCGGGGAAACGAGCTGCATGTCCAGGCCATTGTTGGTCATGTGTTCGAGGTGGCCGCAGGGCGCCATTTCCTTCTTGTTCCAGGCGGCGGTCAATTGCTCGTCGGTATAATTGACTTTGCCGCGGCCGTGGGAGCCGCGGTGGCTGACCAGTCCGGCCTTGTAGATGGCCAGCTGCGGTGGTGCACTGGTGTGGGCGTGACAATCGATGATCAAGTTAACTCCCCCTTTACCCGATGTATTCTCTTTACGCTAATTGCCGGATAACGGTCCTTCGGACCTCTTCCGGCCTAGAAATATTCGCTTACTTGTCCGGTGTCTGAAGACTATGGTACTTCATCTCTTTTCGGGCTTCGGCGATAGTTTTACCTTCTTCAAGGTATTTCCTTATTTGGTTCTCGGCCGCATCGATCTGTTCTGCCACCTGTAGTACTTCTTCTTCACGATCTTTTGGAATGCAGATGACGCCGTCGGCATCGCCGCGCATGAGGTCGCCGGGCTTGACGCGGGCATCGCCGATATTCACCGGCACCTGCTCTGCATCCACCTGTACGCGGTCCTTGCCGGTGCGCATGGAATAGGAGCGGCTGTAGATCGGGTAGCCCAGCTTCAGGCACAGGTGCACATCGCGGCAAGCGCCGTCGATGACCGTGCCGGCCAGCTTTTTCTTGTCGGCCAGGTACGTGAGGATGTCGCCCCATACGGTGGCGTCCTCGCGCCCGCCGTTGTCGATGACCACGACGGTGCCCGCATCGAGCTTGTCGATGAAATCGCCGACCGTACCGGGATTGTTCGCGTCCAGCGGACCGTACTGGATGGTGTAGGCCCTGCCGGCGAGCCGGAAATTATGGTCGCGCGGCTTGATGCCCAGGCACTGGCCGCTGATACGCAGCTTGTCCAGGGCGTCGCTGATGGTGGCGGTGTCGAGCTTCGAGGCCCGTTCAACGTTCTTGTCAGTCATATTTTGTCCATTTACCACTTAACCAGGCCCAGGAACCGTTTCCAATACTAAAAAGTTGGTTAATGAATATTGGAAACAGTTCCTGACCCTGATACTTCAGTTCAACTACTTACTTCTGTTTCAACATGTCTTCGTAATTGGTGCCCATCACCTCGGACACCGGCTTGCCGGCGAGTACATCCTGCGTCATCAGGCGCTCCTTTTCCGCGATCATTTCCGCTTTGCTGATCACTTCCCCGGCACGGGCGGCCGGAATGAAGCAGACGCCGCTGCCGTCGGCAATGACGTAATCACCAGTGTACACCTCGTTATCACCTACCATGACAGGTTCACCCATGGACTGCTCCCAGACACGGCCGCGTGCGGTGTGGGGTGTCGTGAAACGGGAAAATACCGGGAAGCCGATCTCTTCGTACTCGTCGATGTCGCGCGCCGGACCTTCCATGATGACGCCGCGCACGCCTTTGACTTTCGCCGCGTTGGCGAGAACGCCGCCCCAGCCGGCGCAATCGATACCGGTGCGTTGCTCCACGACGATGACGGTCCTGTCATCCGCCGCCTCGATGGCGGCCGTGCCGAGATGACGCCTGGAACCGCCGGCAGGTTCCTGGTTGTGCAATTTCACCGTCATCACGGTGCCGGCAATACGTTTGCGTGTGGAGCGGCGCGGCAGTCCGGAGTGGGCACCCTTCAGCTTCACGGCATCCAGTGCATCGGATACCGCGCAGGCATCGAGTTTTTCCAGGCGGGCGATCAGTGCTTCCCGATCCGACATGGCTACACCTCTGGGGTCAGATCCCGTTTCTTATGTTAAGAAAAAAATAATAGTGATGGCCAAGGTAAGTCTTTTCCATCAAGTTCAGCAAAAGCGGATCATAGCAAACAATACATTTCTTAACATAAGAAACGGGATCTGACCCCGATTTAAGGCAGGGTCAACGCTACAATTTCGGATTTTCCGCCACCGCTGACCGTCACCACCAGGTACTGTCTGCCATCGAGCATGTAGGTCATGGGCATGCCGGTCTGGCTGGCTGGCAAGGCGGTTTCCGCCAGGATCTCACCGGTGGCCTTGTCATGGGCGCGCAGCAGCGGCTTGCCGCCGGCGCCTTCACCGCTGATCAAGAGGGTTTTGGTCACCAGGATGCCGGAGATGCTCGAGCTGCCTGTACGTGGCAGGTCAACGCCTTGCAGGGCCGGATGGTTGGCCACATTGGCCGGGGTGTCCGCATTGGCAATCCACCATAATTCGTCACCGCTGTTGAGGTCGATGGCGGTGATCCTGCCCCAGGGTGGGCGTATCAACGGCAGGCCGTCGACGGTGTTGGCGTTGGGCCCGGCAATCCAGGCGACCGAAGAATTGTCACCGCCGGGTTCGAGCGCCATGTTCCAGGCCAGCTCGTGCGACGTGGCATAGACGATGCCGGTGTCGGGATCGTATGCCCCGCCCTGCCAGTTGGCACCGCCGACCGGGCTGGGCAGCGACATGGTGCCCTTCGTACCGTCGGGATCGTCGACGCGCGACGACGGGGTGAAGCGGCCGCCCAAGCGGTAGTCGGCGAGATGCGCCAGCGCTTTCTCGCGCAGTTCCGGCGTGAAATCGATCACTTCATCCAGCGTCATCTGCTGGCGCACAAACGGTGGCGGTTTCAATGGCACCGGCTGGGTCAGCGACGTGCTTTCACCCGGTACGTTGGACTGCGGTACGGGTATTTCAACGATATCCCAGACCGGCTCGCCGGTGGCCCGGTCGAACACGTAGGCAATGCCCTGCTTGGTCAGCTGTACAACCAGCTTCCTGCCGTCGGGCATGTCCGTGAGGATGGGCGCCTGGGGTATATCCCAGTCCCAGATGTCGTGGTGAATGAGCTGGTAATACCAGCGCATCTCGCCGGTACGGTAATCCAGCGCCACGAGCGAATTGCCGAACAGGTTGTCGCCCGGACGGTCGCCGCCATACTGGTCGCCGGTGGGAGTCTCCACCGGCAGGTAGACAAGCCCGAGTTCAGGATCGGCGGACATGTGTGTCCACACCCCGGTGTTGCCGGTATAGGAGGCGGAATTGCCGAGCCAGGTTTCCGCGCCGAATTCATCGGGTTCGGGTATGGTGTGGAACGTCCACAACTGTGCGCCGGATTTTGCATCATAGGCGCGGACATCACCCTTGACGTTGGCGGCGCTTGGCGGGCGCACCGACACCAGGTGGGAGGCACCCACGACGACCACGTCGTCAACCACCAGTGGCGGAAAACTTAGCCCGATATCGAGATCTTCGCGTCCCGGCCCAAGGCGCAGGCCCTGCTGCAGGTCAACCCAGCCACCGGCACCGAAATCCTCCACCGGCAGGCCGGTGCGGGCATTGAGCGCCACGAGGTAATAACCCGGCGTCACTGTGAAAATGACTTCGCGGATGCCATCGGTCCAGTACGCCAGGCTCTTGCCCGAACCCTTGCGCGGTGCCAGGTTGAAACGGTCGCCTTCCTGCGGCCGCCATACCCACAACAACTGGCCGGATTGCGCATCCAGCGCGATCACGTTGCGGGTGACACCGGCCGTGGCATACAGCACCCCGTTGACCATGAGCGGTGAAGTGACGCTCTGCCCTTCCGCGGTCGGACCGAAGTTGGCAGTACTGAACTGCCAGGCGATTTCCAGGTCGGCGAAGTTGCCGGCATCGATCTGGTCGAGCGCGGAATAGCGATTGGACCCGGCGTTGCCGTTGAAATGCGCCCAGGCAGTTTCCGCAATGGTGTTCCCGGTGCCCGGCGCCGTGGTCACGATGGTCTGCGCCGAGAAATCATTCAGAGCCATCCCTGCATCGATGTCCATGCCGCCAAGCCCGAGGACGAAGGCGGTGACATCCAGGTACTGCTGGCGGCTGAGCGTGCCCGCCGCTTCCCCCGGCATGGTTGTCGAAACACGTTCGAGCAGCTCACCGGCGCTGTGCCCGAGCCAGTCATTGTTCAGGCGCAGGTTGATTTCGAACGGGATATGGCAACGGGTGCAGAATTCTCCGAAAACGCGTTCTCCACGTTCGGGATCGGCGGTTTGTGCGAGAACAGGTAACGCAAGGAAGAGCAGCGCAGGGAGTATTATTTTCATTGTATTCCGCTCGTGGTGGCTTCAAGCAGAAGATAAATGAATTCGAGGGGCCGATAAAGGGATAAAGGGATAAAGCGTATGTATTAGGTTTCAACGCCCGATTAGATACCAGTGCGCGTGATGAGTATGCTTAACTAAAACTCTCGCCACCCCAGTTTTGTTTACGCTTTATCCCTTTATCCCTTTATCCCTTTATCCTTTTTATCGTCATTTCACCGAAATGACTCTTGCCTCGTGGATCTTGTCGAACCACGCCTTCGGGCCGGTCTGGTGCACGGAAGTACCGTTGACATCCACCGCCACCGTTACCGGCATTTCCTCCACGACGAATTCGTGGATGGCCTCCATGCCGAGATCCTCGAACGCCACGATCCTCGATTTGCGGATGGCCTTCGACACGAGATAGGCGGCGCCGCCGACGGCCATCAGGTAGACGGCCTTGTGCTTTTTGATGGCATCGATCGCCACCTGGCCGCGTTCGGCCTTGCCGATCATGCCCATGAGGCCGGTCTTTTCCAGCATGGCGTCGGTGAACTTGTCCATGCGGGTGGCGGTGGTGGGCCCTGCGGGCCCGACCACTTCGTCACGCACCGGGTCTACCGGGCCGACGTAATAAATGAACTTGTCCCTGAGGTCGACACCTGCAGGCAACCCCTCACCGCTGTTGATCAACTGCAGGATGCGCTTGTGGGCGGCATCACGCCCGGTCAGCATGGTGCCGGACAACAACAGGGTTTCGCCCGGCTGCCAGGTGGCGATTTCCTCGCGGGTGACGGTATCGAGATTGACGCGGCGCGCGGATGGGCCCACGTCCCACGTGATCTGCGGCCAGTCACTCAGCTTCGGCGGCGTCAGTTCCGCCGGTCCGGAGCCATCGAGGGCGAAATGGATGTGGCGCGTGGCGGCACAGTTGGGGATGATGGCCACCGGCAACGAGGCCGCATGGGTCGGGAAATCCTTGATCTTCACATCGAGCACGGTGGTAAGCCCGCCGAGGCCCTGGGCGCCTATGCCGAGGTCATTGACCTTGTCCATGAGCTCAAGGCGCAGCTCCTCGATACGGTTCGACGGCCCGCGTGCGCGCAGTTCGTCGATATCGATTGGGTCCATCAGTGCTTCCTTGGCAAGCACCGCAGCTTTTTCCGCCGTGCCGCCGATGCCGATCCCGAGCATACCGGGCGGACACCAGCCGGCGCCCATGGTGGGCACGGTCTTGAGCACCCACTCGACGATATCGTCGCTGGGGTTGAGCATGGCCAGCTTGGCCTTGTTCTCGGAGCCGCCGCCCTTCGCGGCCACAGTGATATCGAGGGTGTCCCCCGGGACGATACTGGTGTGGATCACGGCTGGCGTGTTGTCGCCGGTATTCTTGCGCGCGCCTGCAGGGTCGCGGAGGATGGAGGCACGCAGGACATTGTCAGGATGGGTGTAGGCCTTGCGCACACCTGCGTTGATCATGTCTTCCAGGGACATGCCCCCTTGCCACTGCAGGTTCATGCCCACCTTCACGAAGACGGTGACGATGCCGGTATCCTGGCAGATGGGCCGTTTGCCCTCGGCACACATGCGCGAATTGATGAGGATCTGCGCCATGGCATCCTTCGCCGCGCGGGATTCCTCGCGTTCATAGGCGCGGTGCACGGCCTGGATGAAATCCAGGGGGTGGTAATAGGAAATGAACTGCAGGGCGTCGGCGACACTCTGGATGACATCGTCCTGGCGAATGACTGGCATTTGAACTCCTGAATGACTTGACCCCTGCAAGGATTCTGCCGGGCGCGGGTCACATATCACAGATTTAGGCTAGAATGTGCAGGCCGGGGATTTTAACATGCTTTCCCGGGCGCCAAGGAATTAACAAACCCCATGAACACACTGTATCCCCGCTTCTCTTTATATACTGCACGGCTGACTGCACGGCTGACTGCACGGCTGGGCGCACCACTGTGCGCGGCATGCCTGTTGCTGCTTGGCGCATTGACCGCCCATGCGCAGGATGATTTCACCATCGTCTTTCTTGGCGACTCGCTCACCGAGGGGCTGGGCCTGGAAGAAACGGAAGCTTTTCCGCACCTGGTCGCGGACAAGCTGGCAGCTGACGGGATAAACCATGTCCGCATCATCAATGCCGGCGTCAGCGGCTCCACGTCGGCCAGCGGTCTCAGCCGCATGCAGTGGTATGTACGCTCCCGCCCGGACCTGCTGGTGCTTTCCCTGGGTGCCAACGACGGCCTGCGCGGACTGAGCATCGATGAAATGAAAAACAACCTGGCGCGGACCATCGAGTTTGCCCAGGCCAACGGCATCAGCGTCATTCTCACCGGCATGCTCGTACCCCCGAACATGGGACCCGAGTATGCAACGGCCTTTGCCGCGGTGTTTCCCGATCTTGCCGCACAGTACGGCATTCCGCTGATGCCCTTCCTGCTGCAGGATGTCGCGGCCGTGCCGGAGCTGAACCAGGCTGACGGCATTCACCCCAATGTGGAAGGCGCCAGGGTGGTTGCCGAGAACGTTTATGCCTTCCTGAAGCCTTATTTACCTGAAGCCTGAATGGCGAGTTGAGAGCCACGGCATACGCTTTATCCTTTTATCGTTTTATCCATTTATCGATCTTTTCACGTCAGTAATGTCGGCTGCGGCCTGACAGGCCTTATCCGACCTACTCAAGCCTTGGTTATTTGAATGATTTCCTGTTGTGCATCCGCCAGGGGCGAGTCGGGAAATTTCTCCAGGATGTCCGGAAAGTAACGCAGCTTGAGTGACTTGCCTTCGAGAACTGCCTGGATCACGCTCTTGGTGTGTGATCTTTCGCGCTCCATCAGCACGGAATGGGTTTCCATGCCATCGACCTGGATCAGGTGGAAGCCGCGCAGAATTTCATCGGCATCGGTGAGCTTCTTGCCGACCTCCTGGCTCCATGCCTTGAAAAAACTCTGGCGAAAAGCGGTGACTTCCTCGGTCATCAACCCGGATGATGAAAACAGGGTCCAGGGCCTGGGTTCCGGCGAGTCCACCGAATAGCCACAGCCATCCCAGGAAAAATGCATGATCCTTTTGCGGGTGACCAGGAAGGCGTCGAAGGGATTGTAGGGCCTGGCATCCAGTTTCTGCAGCCAGTCGGCAACCCTGTCGAAGTCACCCTGCTCCAGCGCCCGGGGAACGATATCCCCCCGGGACGTGACGCTGTCCCTTTGCGGCGCGTCATAGCGGTTGAGCAGGCACAGGATGACGCCGCGGTTGTTCACGCCAAACCAGGTGCCGCCGCTGGCAACGTCCACCGGGTAGTGCAGGCGGGCGTGGGTGCCGCTGCGCGAATGCAGCAGTCCGGATTCCTTGCGTGTGCGCAATTCGTCGCGATTCATGGTGACCACGCAACGTTTCTTGCCACTATAGATGGTCAACGTACACACGCCAGCGGCCCCTTGCAGCTCATCGACATGGCCAAAATTGTAGCAGGAAAGCGTTAAGGGCCTGAATCCATTGCCCTGCCCCGGGGACTGCTTTATTCTGTGATGCTTTTGGATGTTCAGACGTAACCGATGATCCTGCAAATAAAAGACCTGTGTAAGACGTTTCACACGGCGGCGAACCTGGAGCCCATCGAGGTCCTGAAAAACCTCAACCTCGAGATGGAAACCGGCGAGACCCTGGCCATACTTGGCCAGTCCGGCAGCGGCAAGTCCACTTTCCTGACCCTGCTGGCCGGCCTCGACTCACCCACGTCGGGAGCCATCATTCTCAACGGCCAGGACATGCATGACCTGGACGAGGAAGCGCTGTCGAAATTCCGTGCCCAGAACATCGGCATCATCTTCCAGCAGTTCCACCTGATGTCGCACCTCACCGCCCTGGAAAACGTCAGCCTGCCGCTGGATTTGTTCAAGGATGCCGAAGCCGAAGGCAAGGCGCGGGAAGCTCTGGATCAGGTCGGTCTTGGCAAACGTATGGATCACTTTCCGCACCAGCTGTCCGGCGGCGAATGCCAGCGTGTCGCTATCGCCAGGGCCATGGTGGTGCGCCCGAGCATCCTGCTGGCGGACGAACCCACGGGCAATCTGGACAGCAGTACCGGCGCCCTTGTCAGCGACATGATTTTCGACCTGGTGGCCAGGCATGGCATGACTTTGCTCTTTGTCACCCATAACGAACAATTGGCCATGCGCTGCGCAAGACAGCAGCGCCTGCAGGACGGCAGGTTCGTCTGACGGATACATACATGCTCTGGCTACGACTGGCTCTCAAGGAGATCACCAACAACTTCCGCTTCAGCATCTTCTTCGTGCTGAACCTGGGGATAGGCCTGATCGGCTTCATTGCTCTCGATTCCTTCAAGAGCTCGATCGATTCGCACCTGGAAAACAATTCCAAGTCCATTCTCACGGCTGATATCCAGATCTCCTCGCGCTTTCCGCTGACCGAGCAGGAATACACGCTTACTGAAACCCTGCTCGACACCGACATCGTGTCGATGTCGGACCAGGTTTCCTTCCTGTCCATGGTGGCCGGCAACGCGAATTCGCGCATGAGCACGCTCATCGGCATCGATGCCAACTATCCCCAGTACGGCGAAATCATCCTGCAGGAAGCCGGCCCGGTGTCCCTCGGCGAAGCGCGCGCACGGTTGATCGCCAGCGACACCATCTGGGTGGCGCGCGACCTGATGGTGATCCTGGAGCTGGAAATCGGTGATCGCCTGAAGATAGGTGATGCGGAATTCACCATTGCCGATGTCATTCTGGAAGACCCCAGCAGCACCATCTCCGTCATGTCGAATTTTCCCGCCATCTACATGGGCCTCGCCCAGATCGAGAGCACCGGCCTGATCCAGCTCGGCAGCCGCATCACTTATTCGCGCTTCTACAGGTTGCCGGAAAGCTACACCTACGATTACCGTGAGCTGGAAGACCGCTTCCGTGAGATGGAACGGGAAACCTACCGCGACACCCGCCGCCTCAGCATGACCACGCACCAGGAGGAAAGCGAGGACCTGGGCGAAGTCCTGGGCTACATGAACAACTACCTGGGCCTGATCGCGTTGATCGCCCTGTTCCTGGCCGGCGTCGGCGCCGCCTACCTGTTCCGCGCCTTCTTCACCTCGCGCTTCAAGGACATGGCCATCCTGATGTGCCTGGGCGGCACGCCCCGCGAAGCCTACAAGATGACACTGGTGCAGATCGTCATCCTGGGCACCGTCAGCGCGGTGATCGCCAGCGTCATCGCCTGGCTGGCACTGCCGCTGCTGCCGATCCTGTTCGAGGGTTTCCTGCCCCGCGGCTTCAGCAACGATATGCGCCTGAATTCGCTGGTGCTGGCACTGTTCATGGGCACCATCGGTAGCATCATCTGCTGCCTGCCGATCCTGTCGAAGATCTACGACCTCAATCCCATCGGCCTGTTCCACGAAAACGTACAGCCGGCCTCCAGCGCACCGCACTGGAAAAGGCACGTCATGAGCTACGCCCCGATCCTGCTCACCTTCTGGGGACTGGCCATGTGGCAGGCCCAGGACGTGTTCATCGGTACGCTGTTCGTTGCAGGCTTCCTCACGGCCATTTTCATCCTCGGCGCATTTGCCTGGACCATCCTGTACTTTTGCACCCGGTTCACCATGGGCAGTCACGTGACCCGCAAGATCGCCCTCAGGAACCTGTCGCGCAACAAGCTCGCCGCCGTGTCCTGCTTCCTGGCCATCGGTCTCGGCGCCCTGCTCATCAACCTGATCCCGCAGATCCAGAAAGGCCTGCAGGGCTATATCGAGCAGCCTTCCGATTACTCCGTACCGGATTTCTTCATGTTCGACATCCAGCCGGAACAACTCGAGGAATTGCAGGCCGTCATCGGCGAACGCGGCTATTCGCTGTCCTTCCTGTCCCCGATGATCCGGGCGCGCCTGGAAGCGGTGAACGGCGAGGTCATCGATGCCCCGGAAGAAACCCCGGATGAGCAGCTGATGCAGCGGCGCATGTACAACCTCACCTACCAGGACACCCTGAAGGATTCCGAGACCATCGTCGAGGGCGAGGAATGGACCGGGCCGTGGGACTTCAATTCCCCGGAACTGCCCGGCATCTCCCTGGAGGAAAATTTCGCGGCCCGCATGGGGCTGGAAATCGGCGACACCCTGGCCTTCGACGTGCAAAGCGTACCGATTGAAGGACGCATCGTGAACACCCGTGAGGTAATCTGGAATTCCTTCCAGCCGAACTTCTTCGTGTCCTTCCAGCCCGGCGTGCTCGACCCGGCGCCGAAGACATTTGTCGCTGCAATCGCCAACGTGGCCGAAGCAGACCGCATCGCCGTGCAGAACAGCATCGTCAACAACCTGCCCAACATCAGCGTCATCAACGTCCAGCAGATTGTCGCCCGCATCCTCGACATCACCGACCAGATCAGCTGGGCCATCAGTGTCATGGCCTACCTGTCGATATTCGCCGGCCTGGTCGTACTGTTCTCCATCGCCCGTTACGAGGTGAAGTCACGTTTCTGGGAAATCAACCTGTTAAAAATACTTGGCGCACAGTTCAGTGACGTCAAGCACATCGTGGAAATCGAATTTGGCATTCTCGGGTTCTTTGCCGCTTTTGCCGGCGTGGGCCTTAGCCTGGCGATGTCCTACGCTATTTCGTATTTCATCTTCGATGGACTGTGGAGTTTTTCACCGGGCATTACCGTCTTCACCATCCTGGCCATCTGTGCCCTGAGCATTCTGACGGCGTTGATCGCCACCCTGTCGGTGCTCAGGCAGAAACCGCTTGAGCTGCTGCGCTCAACCTGACAGTTAACGTAATCCAAGATGGAACTCGTCAAGGACATCGCCATTGCCGTTTTTTCACTGGCCTTCCTGGCCGGATTCCTGACCATGGTCTTCACCGGCACCGGCGGAAACCTGAAATTTTGGCCGCATCCGCAGCCGCTATTACCGGGGCGGCAGGTTCGACGGCACCTGGTATGTCCACTAATCGGAACTCACGAACAAACCCTTTGATTGATTTCGGTCACTATCCTGCCGCCGGGATTTCCATAAAGTGTCAATTCTGGTCGAATGACGGCATAGTATTTCTGCCTA
>Ga0181589_10000559_pt1 | contig 27072 bp, 22 predicted proteins | sample 071ome_25_FD_132444 | JGI IMG/M metagenome (GOLD analysis project Ga0181589, IMG submission 132444) | Coastal salt marsh microbial communities from the Groves Creek Marsh, Skidaway Island, Georgia - 071410BT metaG (megahit assembly) | ecosystem: Environmental > Aquatic > Marine > Intertidal...
TCACTCACAGTTAGTGTTTTTCGCCTCCATGTGGATCAGCCTGAGGCATAACTGATTTGACTTCGCACATGGGCATGAGTGGAAGAAATCTCAAGAATAGAAGGAAAAGAACCGAGAAAAATCCGAATGTACCAAAGAAGGTAAAAATATCAACAACCGTAGGAGAATAATATCCCCAAGAAGAGGGCAAGAAATCCCTTGATAGCGTGGTATTAGCAATAACAAAGCGTTCAAACCACATACCTACATTTACAAAAATAGAAATAATCCAAACAAGAGGGGTGTTTTCACGAATCTTCTTGAACCAGAAAAGTTGGGGGCAAATAACATTGCACGAAACCATGATCCAATAAGACCACCAATAATTACCAAATGCACGGTTTATAAAAGCAAAACCTTCGTAGGAATTTGCACCGTACCAAGCAATAAAGAACTCCATTGCATAGGCATAACCAACTAAACTACCAGTGGCTAAGGTGATCTTACACATGTTGTCGATATGCTTCTGCGTAATTAAGTCATGTAGACCATAGACTGCACGGACAGGGAGCAGAAGAGTTAAAACCATCCCAAAGCCTGAGAAAATAGCTCCAGCAACGAAATATGGAGGGAAAATAGTAGTGTGCCAACCTGGAAGGTTCGCCACGGCAAAGTCGAAAGAAACGATCGTGTGAACAGATAGAACCAACGGTGTTGAAAGACCAGCAAGGAGGAGGTAAGCCATCTCAAAATTTCGCCAGTGGTTGTTGGCATTTCTCCAACCCATAGCAAAAAAACCATAGAAATATTTCCTCCAAGTCTCCTTGGCACGGTCGCGAAGTACTGCCATGTCAGGAATCATACCCATGTACCAAAAAAGTACAGAGACAGTTGCATAAGTAGATACCGCGAATACATCCCATTCAAGAGGACTTCTGAATTGAGGCCAAATCGCATTAGCGTTGGGGAGTGGAAACAACCACCATGCAAACCATACGCGCCCCACATGAAAAAGAGGAAAGATGCCAGCACAAAGAACTGCGAAAACAGTCATAGCTTCAGAAGCACGATTAATGGAGGTTCTCCACTTTTGCTTCAACAAACATAAAACTGCAGAAATTAGAGTACCTGCATGCCCAATACCAATCCAGAAAACGAAATTAACAATAGCCCATCCCCAATTAACTGGATTGTTGTTACCCCATACACCTACGCCAGTAGAAACAAGGTAAAGTAAACCGAGACCAGTAAAACTGGCAATAGACATGGCCATAATAAAACACCACCACCACCAAGTAGGTGTTTTAGATTCCACAACTCCACAAATCTTGTCAGTGACCCAACCAAAACTACGGTTATTTAGAACCAAAGGCACCTCTTTCCACGGAGCGGGGTTCACTTTTTCCATAATTTCAGGACTTTCAGCTTCTTGTACTTCTGTCATCGATTAGTGGTGATTAGAACCATGCTCATCACCGTGGTGACTGGGATGAGCTTTATCGTGATATTCACGAGCGGCGTGAGGCGAAGCAGAGAAGTCAGGCATCTTTGGGTTTGGATTTCTGACCTTGGCAAGAAAAGTAGTCCGTGGGCGCGTGTTTAGATAGCCTAAAACAGAATAATCACGAGGGTTATCCTTGAGTTTACTGACCTCACTGTTAGGGTCACTCACATCACCAAAAGCGATGGCATCACTCGGACAAACCTGTTGGCAGGCAGTCTTGATCGTACCGTCCGCGACTTTAAGATCCTTGAGTTCTAATTCGCTCTGTAGCCCAGAAGTGGAAGAAGAATACTTGGCGTCTTGTTGAGCCTTGATCTTGGTCTTTATTTTAGACTCTTGAATGCGTTGTGTACAATAAGTGCACTTCTCCATGACTCCGCGCATGCGGACGGTAACATCTGGATTTTTACCGAGGTCAACCAAGCTATCGTTTTTGTCCCCAACTGGACCTTGGTATAGCTCATCATTCTTTCGTTTATTCCAATCGAAAAAGTTAAAACGACGAACTTTATAGGGGCAATTGTTTGCACAATAACGGGTACCAACGCAACGATTGTAAGCCATTGCATTTAAACCCTCTTCATCATGAACGGTAGCATTTACCGGACATACACTCTCACAAGGTGCAGTTTCACAATGCATACAAGCAACTCCCTGAAAGGAAACCTGTACATCGGAAGGAATTTCCGCACCCTCTCTGGCAGGTGAGCTGAAGTAACGGTCGAGGCGAATCCAGTGCATTTCCCGCCCGCGGAGAACTTGATCTTTCCCGACCACAGGGATGTTGTTTTCGCTTTGGCAAGCTACTACGCAAGCACTGCAACCAGTGCACTGATTCAAATCAATGGTCATTCCCCATTGATGAATGCCAAAAATGTCAGATTTTTCGTAGGTGTGATCGGGATGTTCGTAGGCAGAATTACCACGAGGGGTAGAAGTGACCTTTTCTTGTAGTGGCTTCTTTTGGTCTTTGCCCCACATAGGAGGGGAATGGGATTCAGCCCCCATGTGAGCCGCGAAAGATGGATCTGCAATGTACTCACCCGCGTTGGCCTCCCTGACAATTGCTCGGCCTTCCATTGACCAGTGCTCTTGTACATTAGCTAAGATTTTAAAATTTCCCGTTGGAGCCAAGCTGGCACCAGTCAATACCATAGATCCAGATCCATCCAGTAACTGGGTTGCATCGTATCCAGAATCTTGGCCGACTCTACCTATTTGGGTGCGACCTAATCCAATGGTAGCAACCACAGTGTAATCAGCTAAACCTGGTTGGACATACAAAGGAACATCCACCGAACGGTCACCGAGTGAAATAGTAGCAATAGGTGCCTTTTGACGCCCACCATCAAAATCAGCTGCGTCAGGAGCGATCTGACCGCTTTTGTTGAGCATCGTAGGCTCAGGAATTAATCCAAGTTTAGGATAGAGTGACTGCAGTTTTTTTGCCAGTACTGGACTGATCAAGAGAGCATTATCCCAAGTCAGCTTACTAATGGGGTCGGGACATTCTTGCATCCACCCATTATTAGCATACTGGCCGTCATGAGCATGAAAATCAGGAAGGAGGAGAACTTCAAGAGAATCAACTCCCAAAGAAACAGGAGTTGCATCCTTTTTCTTAATCGAAAGAATTGAGGATTTGGCGTCCAATTTAGGTGCCTTTTTGGCAGATGTATTAAGCGTACCAAGCCGGAGGAAATCATCTAGTTTAACACCCGAAGAAAGGGTAGCAAACTTTTGAGTGACTAAGGAATAGTCGTCAGCATCTTCGCCGAGTAATTTAGAGAGAAGAGTATTGGAAGAAACGGTATCAAACAAAGGGGCAAGTAAAGGCTGCACTGGAACAACCGCACTGCAATCCCAAGTCTCACCCAAATCCCATGACTCAAGATAGTGAGACTGTCCCAAATGAAAATCTGCAATCTGCGAACTCTCGTCAATGGATGAACCCAAGCGGATCACATAACCGAGCTTTTTAGTGAGATCATCCCAATTAACGAAGGCCTTGGTGTGGTAAACCGGGTTCCCACCAAGAATGATTAGCCGCTCAATTTCGCCTTTGTTTACAAGATTGGCCAGTTCAACTACAGAAGAAGAACGAGGCTTGGTATTGATGTAATCAATGGTCGATCCGATAGCCCCAAGAGCTTGGTTCATGGCATAGGCGAGAACCTGTACCTCTTTAGGTAAATGAGAACCTGCAAGAACAATGGATTGCTTAGGCTTGGAAAGTAAGTCAGCAACAGTTTCAGAAACCCACTTTTGATGAGACTTGGCACCCGCACCGAGGGCTCGCAAATGACTCACCACTGCAGAATCAGGGTTTTTAGATTTGGAAAAAAGTTCTGCGGCGACCAAACAGGTGAAGGAAAGTAGTTGGGAAGATTCTAAGCGGAGACGATGATCGGCTACACCGCCAGTGCGGGAAAGATCAGACTCAACCACATAGAGACGGTTCATTTTTTTGGCATCCCCGGGGTTGAGGACTTTACGCCCATTCATGAAAGATTTGGAGTTAGCAAGCTCGTTGGCCTCTCGATTACCCAAAAAGTCGTTATCAAGGGAAAGGACACGCTTCGCAGAGCCTAATTTAGGAATAGCACGCAAGCCAGCTTCCCGCCCAAATGCTTCGGCCAGATTAAACTCCGCAGCTCGGTAGTCAATCGCTTCATGCTCAAACCACATGATGCCCTTAGACTGCAATTGAGTGGCCAATGAATCTCGCACATGGGAATGAGATTGAGAGGCAAGAACGGCGACCTTACCCTTGGAGATTTCCTCGGCAAGTCCGTCCAAAACAGTCGAAGAAGAAACCTTCTTCCAACGATTTACACCATTATCAAGCGATATACGCTCAAAACAACCACGAGCACGATCAGGGTCGTAAAGGTCAAGTACACTTGCTTGTGCATAAATGTCGGTGCTTCCAGCAAAAGGGAGGAAGGATGGATTTCCCTCGATCTTGGTGGGACGACCTTGGTGACTTTCGACGATCAGAGGAAGATAACCACGGGAAGTGGGCTGCGATGAAGCATAAAATGCTGGTACACCAGGTATTAAATCCTCGGGGCTCTTGCCAAATGGGAGAATCGTATGCTCTGGGCGCCTGCATCCGGACATCCCGAAACCGGCGAGCCCAAAAGAGGCAGCCATGAGTTTGACAAAATTTCGTCTTTCCACGCCTTCGAATAAACTCGCACCATCCGGGAACTCGCGAGAGACCCATTCGCGGAAGCCAGTAGTTTTCGCCAAGCTGTCTAGGCTTTTCCAATACTGCCTGCCTGAATCAGATGTGAGTTCGTTATTTTCCCTGATCATCGATGACAACCTGTGCAACTGAGTGGTGGATTTACCTTCCAATTATCCTTCAATTCGAGCCCGGCATGAACCTGAGCGATTAAAGGGTCTGAAGTATTGGAGTCGACTGGAACTTCCCAGCTAAGATTGGTGACCTGATCGAGTGGTCTGAGGGCTTTTTCCGGATTGCGGTGGCAATCCAAGCAAAAAGCCATACTCAAATGCTTATCATGGTGAACTTCTACCATTTGATCAACCCGGCCGTGACATTCAACACAACTAATACCACGATTAACATGGATGGCATGGTTGAAATAAACATAATCAGGGGCTTTGTGGACGCGCACCCAGGGAACTGCTGGCCCTTGGTTAAGAACCCCATCACCATTCTTATCCTCTCCATCGGAAAGCTTACCGTCCCGATCTGCATCCTCACCGTAATAGGAAACTCGGATTGGCTCGAGTTGGGCGGAGTCAGATTTTATATTCTGGTGACAACTCATGCAGACACTAGCTGAAGGCACATTAGCATGAGAGGATTTATCCACACCGTGGTGGCAGTATCGGCAATCAATACCAAGTTCCCCAGCATGAAATTCATGGTTGTAGCTAACAGGTTGTGTGGGTTGATACCCGACACGAGTGTACTTGGGCGTAGCGTAGTAAGTAATCCCACCAACAACAGTTCCGCCAACAATGCCCAATGCCACAATCACTTTTACCGGTACGGTATTAGACCATCGTGGAAAGAGATTTCTCATTTAGTGCAGAAGGAGAGCTGAAGAAAGAGGATGAAAATAGAACAAATGTAAATTAGACAAACCTAAAAGAAAAAACTTTGATATGGGTGTGCTTAGAATCCGACAATATTAAAAAAATTAAACACTAGGTATTAATTTTACTTAATGGCTCATATTAGTGGTTTTCAATTCTACTTATTTGAACATTAATGAATCGTGTTCCGAGAAAATACCACCTTATTGCAATCAAACTTTTGAAAACGAAGCCCCAAAGATCCGATTTGATAATTGTCGGTGCCGGGCTTGCTGGGATTTGTGCGGCTATTGCTGCATCTAGGGAGGGGCTTATAGTTAGCCTGTTGGAAAGAAAAAACCACCTTGGGGGTAGGCTGGGCCCAGAAACCCGCACCCCCTTCGACTTTGCTCACCTTTTCAACTTTCCGTTTTGTCGGGAATCTGGCTTATTGGATGAATTTCTTGCCAACCTGCAAAATGAGAATCCTGAAGGTACGCCTTGCGGTTTTTCCAGAAGCCTACTCGGTTGGATTTCTGCTGAAAAACGAATCAATCTCCACTTTTCTCAATCTGTCGCAGAAGCTAAACTGAATAGCAACGGCGACCGAATTGAATCAGTGCTTACCCTGTCCGAGTTCTCGGGCGAAAGAACCCTATTTCGTGCCCCCTATTTTATCGACTGTTCGGGCTCCGGAATCCTGGCTCGCCTAGCCGGTATCTCTGGGGAATACACAGAGGACCGAACCGAATCCATTGCCGACAGCTCCCCGGGGAGCAAGAGGGCATTTAAAGCGGCTGCACTTATAAATATTTCCGAAGCAGTTCAACCCACTCCATTTAGCTGCCCTGCAGGAATAAACATTAAATGGGAGGACAACCTTGTTGCCGCTAGGCTGGATTGGATGGAATCTCTGAGTCAATCCCTAACCGGATTTCACCACCTCGAATGGAATTCCTCTTCTGTACCCCACTCCCCATCCGCCGAGGAGATCACTTGGGCAGCATGGGACTACCTGAAAAACCGCTCTCCACTGGTTAAAACCGTTGAAAACCTCAAAGTGGAAAGTATTTCCCCTATCAATTCTTATCAGAATGAATTCCGTGGACTGGGAGAGTATTTTTTAGATTACAATGATGTACTTGAGGGAAAATCATTCCTAGATTCAGTCGCCCTTTGCCGTGCCCCAATGAGCAGCGACAAGTCCCTCTTTTTTTCCAATCACAATAAGCTAGTATTGCCCCACCCCTTTGAAATTCCTCTGCGTTGCCTAATTTCCAAAGAGGTCAAAAATCTTTTTTGGGCGGGAGAACATGCCTCTTGTTCAGCTCCGGTTGCCAGATGCCTATCTCATCCACCCACCTCAGCTCAATTAGGTGAAGCAGTCGGTGTTTCTGCAGCATTATGCCTTCAAAAAAAACGGCTACCCCGCACGCTCTGTAAACCCGGCCACATTCAGGAATTGAGGGCTCGACTCGAGCAGACCAATCACCGCACCGGCATAGAACCTCCCTGTTTCGAAAATGATTTAGTTCCTGACTCCAAGGTATCTGCTTCATCCACTCTGCGAAAATTTCACACAGATGGTGAAAACGAACAGGATATACTCGGTCCGCTGACCCACTCTGCTTTGCTACAAATCCCTATTGAGACTGATCACTTAGATAAGATCCGTATCTTGCTTGATATTTCCTCCCCCGCAACTATCGAAGTTCGTCTCCTTGAGGGAAGCTCTTACTTACAGTCGATTCCCGGGCACTGCCTCGAAGCGAGTGAAATCCTCCCCAACCAATCGGGTATTCAGTGGGTGCAATTCGATCCAAACTGCAGGATAAACAATCCGGGTTGGCACTTTTTAGAAATAAAGAGTTCATCCACTTTCAGGGTCTGCGAGCAAGAATGCCCCCCTGTGGGCATTCTTTCGATGTATCCGAGAAAATTACTTCAAATAGGAGGAAATAACCCTTATTCAGTCTACACCCATCACCTTGTCACAGACTCTGCCTCTGTTCGCGGGCCCCAACTTGTCATCTCTCCAGAGCAAAACTTGTATTCCCCTAGCGAAATAGCCACCTCTCCCTCCACGGCAACCAATCTTCCTAATCTATGGATATCGGAGCCCACTGATTTTAAGTACCCAGAATTTCTCGAATTTAAGTGGCAGTCCCCTGTGGAGATTTCCACAATCTGTCTCCATTTTGATAGTACTCCAGAAAATCTGTTCATAGGATACCCTAAAAGTTATAACACCTCCCCAATGCCTTCGGTTAGTTCATCTTACCGGATCTATGGAACAGATCCGTCAGGAAAGACTTTCAAAATCCTTGAGAACTCCAAAAATCACCTGCCATTTGTCTCTCACTCTTTTCCCACAGTATCGATCTTATCCCTCGAATTTGAAATGATCGCCACCCAAGGGGCTAAAAGAGCTCAGATTTACAAGGTTTGTGCCTTTGCTTAGCGAATTTCCTTTCAAATTAAAACTTCCTTGCAAAGATGGTTTGATCTGCTGCATTTTTTCTGACTAACTAAATAACCATATGAATGCTTTGGCTGTAATTTTTAGGCTCCTCAGCCTCTCTTCTTTAGCCGGTCTTGCGGGAGTATTGTGGATGAAATGGCAGGACCAAACCCATCAAACTCATTCGTTTTTAGATGAGGTTGTCTCCTCTTCCTACGATATTCTTCAGTCTGAAAGAGAAGCACAGTGGAAAGATATTAATAAAAAGAAGAGTGAGTTCTCAGAGGTTTTTGAATCCAATGACCCTGTAGGACAAAATGATGAAAATCCTCTTGATGCAGCCGTCAACACACTGCGTTTAGCAGAGGATGTGATTCTTAGAAATCCCGAATATCGTGATACCCTCGACTCGAGAAATATGGAATATGGACCAGAATCCCTTGTATGGAACAGCGAGTCCAAGCTTTGGCAACCCAATCCCGCTGTCAAGCTGTCGCCACCTGCTGGCCTCAAAAATCCTTTTTTAGATGAAACGAAATTCCCAAAGCAAGATGTAAAAAATGAAGATGGCACCATCACCAAAGGAGTGCCGAGGGATTTCCGCCTCCGTACCGTGATCGGCATGCTCTACAAGGACAGGCATGACAAATTTGGGGAAATCAGCAAACTGCGCAACATGTTAGTTGCTCGTGACCAAGAACTTAGAGAGTATCAAAACCTATTTGCCAAAGAGAAGGAGTTAAAGGAGCAACTTGATGAGGAACTATCCAAAACGAGTGTAGAACTTGAGGGGGTGAAGGCCGACCTCGAACTTGAAAAGAAAGAGAGAGTAGCCGAACAACAAGCAGCTGAAGAGAAACAACGTCTTTCGGACCAGCGGATTGTCACTTTGGAAGAAGAAAAAGTGAAGATCGAAAAACGTATGGAAGAAGAGCGCGACTCACTTATGCTTCAGCACAAAGAAGAGGTTGCCGCCCTGCGTGATGAAATCAGGGAAGCCGATGCCACCGGGTACAAGAGGGGTATTGATGAAATGATATCTAAGCAACAAGGAGGCGAGATCAATGGAGAATCAGAAGATGATGCGGTCAACCCTTTCCTGCCAACTGAAGATGGCCCGCCGGTGTTAAGCCAGTCGCAACTTATCTTAGCCACACAAGCAAGTGAAATCGGTGAACTTGGTGTTCCCTCGACCATCGCTCGTATTGATTTCAAAGCCGGAATGATGCTCATTCCCTTAGGACTCGAGCGTGGCGTTCAGCAGGGAAATGTATTCACTCTTTGGAAGGAGAAGCGCAAAGCTGCTCGGATAAGGGTTCAAAGTTCCAGGCAAGGTTTTTCTTTGGCCTACATCCTTCCTAAATTTGGTTCTCCCAAAGATCTTAGACCAGGTGACAATGTCCATGTTGTTCCCGAAGTTGAGGAAACTCTTTAATCCCAATTTTTAGTTATGATCCGACCTCTTCTGCTCGTTCTATTCGGTGCAACCTTGCTATCCATTAGCGGGTGCTTCACAGCCTCTCCAGAGGACTCCAGAATGCCTCAGAGCCGTCCCGCCAGCTGGGAATACAGCTTACCCGGCGGATTTGACCGAGGGAACCGCTAAACTCTCCTTCTCCACTCCCTTCAGCACCGGAAATCACTATGTCCGGTCGTCTATTCCTCGTCGCCTCACCAATTGGCAACCTGCGTGATATATCATCTAGATTTGCTGAGGTACTTACCAGTGTTGATTTGATTGCCTGTGAAGATACGAGAATCACCTCGCGATTACTCGGACACCTGAACATCACGGTCCCCCTTACCTCCTATCGTGAAGAGAACGAACGGGGAAAATCGATTGAGCTCTGCCATAAAATGCAGCAAGGCCAGTCGATCGCACTTCTTTCAGATGCAGGGTACCCGAGCATCAGTGATCCGGGATTCAGATTGGTTAGAGAGTGCCACATGAATGACATTCAAGTTGTTCCCATTCCTGGACCTAATGCTGCAATTACGGCTCTTGCTGCGTCCGGTTTACCAACGCATCAGTTTTTATTCCTTGGCTTTTTCCCAAAGAAAAAAAATGCGGTTTTACAGGTTCTTGAGGAATGGAAAGATTTTTCTGGTTCCTTAGTTTTTTACGAATCAAAGTACAAAATCGCCAAAACACTTGAGCTTATTCAGTCCACCTACGGAGAAGAGCGCTTAGTTTGCGTAACTCGCGAACTAACTAAAGTACATGAAAGCATCATTTCTGGTCCCATAAAAATTGTCAGGCAAGCAGTATCAGAAAAAAGCACGAAGGGGGAATTCACCCTTGTAATCGCACCGACTGGCTACCAATTCGAAAGCACGAAATGAGAGTTGGGCTAATTGATATTGGCACCAATACAACCAAAATCCTGATTGCGGATTATGAACCCACTCATTCACTCGTTGAGATTAACCAAACTGCTTTTGCCTGTCGTTTGCTTCATCAGGACGGGAATCGGGAAACCATCGAGCAGTCCTCAGTTGACATGCTTATTCGCTGCCTTTCAAAGATTGCCGTCCATGCCAAGAAAATGCAGGTTGCCCATCTCTTTGCCGTGGCCACTGAGGGACTGCGTCGGGCGAAAAACTCATCGCAAATTGTTCAACAAGTTGCCACAGAGCTGGGCATTTCAATCACCATCCTTTCAGGAATAGAGGAGGCCGAAGCAATTGCCCACGGCATCTTAACTGACCCAGAACTTTCCGACCTCAAAAGTTTCCTTGCCTTGGATATCGGAGGGGGCAGTGTCGAACTTATTCGAGTACATGAAAGACAGTGTGAGGCAGTCCGCAGCCTGCCACTGGGTGCCGCCCGCTTGGTCAAAAAATTCATTCCTGATCCTACTTTACCCTACGACCGAAATCATATCAGAAAAATCGATCACTTTGTCTGCACCACCCTTGATTCGGCAAAACCTCTACTGACTAGCACCCTGCCCAACATGGTGGGTTGCGGAGGAACCCTCGTTCACCTTCGAAAAATAATTCCTAATACTGGAGCTGAAATCCCCATAGACACTCTCGCATCTTTAGGCAAAAAATTAGCTGCTCTTTCCATTGAGGAAAGGGTCAGTCAATTCCCCCAAATCCCTCAGGATAGGGCCGATATTTTCCCGGCTGGTCTAATCGCACTCGAATCGCTCCTTCGCTTTGTTGGCCTAAGCTCGATCACTCATTCGTACCATAACCTCAGGCATGGGCTAATTAGCCGATTTTTTAAGAATGGCTCCCTGATCTTGCAAACCAACTGAAACTCAAGGGGGAAACAATACCGGGGGTTTGATTGCCTTGAGCAGAAGAAACCAAAGTCTCAACCCCTTCCTTATCCCATACTGCGGGCAATGAATCTAAAGAAGTGAGAGCAGCCGTCGGATTCACCTGAATAAGATAGTTCGTTTCACCCTCTAAACTCCTCCATGCTATGCCAATACTTTGGCCATCTTCAGCGAAAAAGACCTCCGCTGGCCAATTATCTGTCTTTGACCTGCGAAAGTACAACCCAGGTCTGGAAAGCCGAAGTTGGATCATTTTTCTAACAAACTCGACCTCATCTGAACGAATGTTAATTAGTGCATAGTCGAGCACATTCAGATCCCCCCTTAGGTAGGTATTGCGGACACCTGATTTGTGGCGGAGAAAATCGGCTCCTGCTGGAAGCATAGGTACACCCGGAGAAACCAGCAAAAGGCCCATGGCGAGAAGATAACGCCGGCAAATTTCCTTGGGCGGAGTATCATCGTCCCCCCAACCTGGCAAATCTCTAAAACGGTCCAGCAATGCATAGTCATCGTGGGACTCCAAGTAATTCACCGACTGCACAAACTCGAGATTATCTCCATCTAGTCTGCCTAGCAGCAAATCAAGCACCGCTCTTTGATCAGCTTGCCCCTTGGCGTAGGTAAGCAACCCCTCCCTGCATCCATCACTCCACAAACCAAACCCTGTCTGGTTCATAGATACAGGAAGCCTACCCCTAAAACTCCATGGTTCCGCAAAGAGTAATATGCCTGGCTTATACTTTCTCAGTTCATCTTCAATTTCAGCAAGAAAAGCAGCACCGAGCAACTCCCCCAGATCGAATCTGAACCCATCCACATCGAATCTTTCAACAAAATAAATGAGGCTATCGAGAATCAGTTTCCTTACTGGTTTCGAGTCACAATCTAAGTCATTCCCACAACCGCTGTGATTGGAAAGATCTCCGTTTTCATTGGTTAAAAAGTAAATTTCCCGATCCAGAAAGATGAGGTGTGGAGGAATTCCGACATGGTTGTAAACCACATCAATCACAACCGAAAGATTGGCCTGATGAAAAGCATCAATCAAATCATCGAACTCCTCAACCACAGAACCGTCCAAGTTACGACTTGCATAAACCGATGCAGGTGAGAAAAAATTAACCGGCATATATCCCCAGTGATACTCCTCTTTCGTTCGGGCATCAAATTCCTGAATCGGTTGCAGTTCGACCACATTGGCACCAAGTTTCTGCAGGTAGCAATCCCCTGACTTAAGCCACTTCGTAAGACCTGAAAAGCTCAGTCTCTCTTCCTCGCTTATTTCAAAATCGGCTTTGGCCAGTAAGTCACGAAGGTGTGCCTCAACCAGGATTACATCTCTCATGGGCGGAGGTTGGTGTAGGCTTTTTTTCGGAATAGGCTCAGCCATCACTATCCCAGGTCCGTTTCTGTCAGCTAGAGCACGGGCATAAGGGTCGGTAATTAATCGGCTGTATGGCTGTTTTGTATGATCAAGATGAGTCACACGAAAACGATAATGAGCACCATCAAGCTTGTACCCTAAACCTACAAACCAGCTACCATCTTCACTCCGCTGCATCGGATGCCGGGAATTCTCCGACTCTCCATCTTTTGCGTAGATAAGGAGTTCCACAGTTTGAGCCCGAGGAGCAAAAAGCCTAAAATTGCTTCCCTTTGCGTCGGAATAATATCCAAGCCTGCCCTCCGGCATGACTGATTTCCACCGCCTTACCTCATCACCCATTCTGGGTTTAACGATCTTAAACTGAAAAATATCTCTGCCCGATCTTTTCGGCTCGAAATGAAAGTTTTTCGCTCCCTCATAGGCCGAATTTATCGAACAGGGAAGAAAATCTCCCGGACCGAACCATTTACCCCGATCAGAAAGAAATTTGAACTCAAAAGGAGCATGCTCCATCAAATCGTTCCATGCGACATCGATAGCATAACCAGCGTCTCCCCGCTTTAGTTCAAAGTTCACCGGAGAAGCCTGACCATTCCATTGATTGAGATCACCCACCAAAAAGACGCGTTCCGCAGGTTCCAATGGCTCTCCATTATCAGGAAGAACAAAGCGCACCCAATTTCCCATCTTAGAATACCCTCCGATGCGTGCTCTTTGTAAAGGCTCGACCAGAGATAGATTTGCACAAAGTAACCCCGCTTCTTCCAATAGGTCATTGGGCAGTCTATCTCCCACCCAGTCCTCTTCCAAAAAAAGCAAGCCGGTGTCCTCACTGTCACCAAGCCAAACATATCCACCCCTGTTGTACACAAGATTAAATAAGAGAAGTTGACTCAGGCTTGCGAACCGAAAAATTTTGCTCAGGGAAAATTTTTCTATATTTTCATTATTTTCCACCCTTGTCATGACCCAAGCCAAAGAACGTATCCTCGTCGCCCTTTCCGGAGGAGTGGATAGTGCAGTAACCGCGGCCATCTTAAAAGAAGCAGGTCATGAAGTTGAAGCCGCCTATGTGCGGACATGGGAGCACGAAGAGGACTTGCTCGGAGATTGCCCCGGGGCGAAGGATTTAGCCGATGCCCGAGCCGTCGCCGAAATGCTCTCTATTCCATTCCGGACCATTAATTTTGTGGACTTCTACCACCGAGAAGTAGTCAATCCGATGGTCGAGGGCTATGCTAAAGGGATTACCCCAAATCCCGATATACTCTGCAATCGGCGGATGAAGTTCGGAGCCCTTTTGCAATATGCCTATGACCAAGATTTCCAAGCCCTCGCCACCGGGCATTACTGCCAGCGAAAACTTGGAAAAGAAGGGCAGTCAGAACTCTGGGAGGGGGTAGACAAAGATAAGGATCAGTCTTACTTTCTTGCCCGGATATCTAGAAAACAACTCGCTGGTGCCCGTTTTCCGCTTGGAGAAATCACCAAAACTGAAGTCCGCAAAATTGCTGCTCAGTTAAAGCTTCCTGTAGCTAATAAAAAGGACAGTCAGGGAATTTGCTTTCTTGGAAAAGTAAAAATACCCAACTTCCTCTCCCATTTTATCAAAGACTCGCCCGGTGATATTGTAAACCAATCGGGTAAAAGAATTGGCACTCATCAGGGATTGCACCGCTACACTTTGGGGCAAAGAAGAGGAATTGGTGTACCCTCCAATCAGGACAACGAATTCTATGTGGTCACGGGAAAGAACGAGGAAACCAACGAGCTCATTGTGGCTTTTGAAAACGAAGATAATCCCAGCCTATGGGGATATAGGTGCAGGATAGAAAACTTGCATATCCTTTCCGAAGACACAATAGAGGAACTTAGTACAAAGCCCTTATTGGCAAAAGCTAGGTTTCGCGACCCCAGCACGCCGGTTAGTTTACATCTCCTCGACGAAGGGAGACTCGAGGTCACTTTTGCGAAAGCCCAACGGGCAATTACTCCAGGGCAGGTTCTGGCTATATACCAGGACGAGCGCCTGCTCGCATCGGCAATTTATTCAGCCGGTGAAATGGGTAGGGCTTTTCTTTCAACTTGATCCCTCGCTAAGATAATCGCATAAATCAAGAATCTAAATGAAATTTAAACTATCCAGCAAAATTCTTAACAATCTTCCCAAGGACAATCAACCTCCCCTGAAGACCAAGGAGAATTTGGAAGAATTTTTACAGGGTGCGATCTCCTTTTTACAAACTCAACAACATGTACTGCTTCGCATTATCTCGATCATCGAAGAAATTGGTAAGCTCGCTCCTACCCTCAAAGCGGATGTAATAAAAAATATCTCCAAGAAACAGGAAACTGAATCCCGCAAAAAATATAAGCTGCTCCGCAAAGAACTCAAAAGCCTACTATCTTTAGAATTTAATGAACGCCCTCTTTTTAGTGAAAATGATAATGATCAATCATTTAAGTTATTCAAAGATGCGAGTAGGACCGCACCGACAATCAAGCAACCATCGGCTCCGCACTACCTAAAATCTTTTCAAAAACCATCTTCCAATATTGACCTTGAGCTCGTCAACTCTTCAGCTCAGGCTCTGCAGGAAATGGTAGGGCAAAACGACGCGACCACTCACGATTTACAAAACAGCTTTCTCGCTCTCGCGACCAATCCAGAATCCCAGACCAAACTAAAGTTTTTTGAAGAAAAGGTAAGATCTTGGGTGCATGAAGTAATCCAGGGAAACGATGGACTCACGGTTCAGGCAAATATTCTTGGTCACCGAGTGGATGGATTGGTTAGTAAAATCAACGGGACCAAGGCAGAGGAATAATTGAACCCGATGTCTCAAGGGAATTCCAGTCCGTTCCCCTCTCCGCAACCCAATCCCGGAGGTCGTCCCTTCTTGGGAATACATTTCGTTAAATGCGGTACCTACGGAAGGATTTACCAAAATAAAGAGGGCACTGCCTACACAGGCCACTGTCCGCGATGCATGCACGCCCTTCGTGTAAGAATAGGTGCCCAAGGAACAAATAACCGTTTTTTTAAGTGCTTCTGTCCGTGAGTCCGATGAGCCTGGCTACCGCTCAGGCTCGGAACCCGTACGGAATGAAGGACTCACAGGAATTCGCTTTTGTTCGGCGGTTAGCCTCCAAGCTTCTTCCAGACTGAGTATATACAACCTCAATGGTCCACTCCCTTCCTCACCTCTGCGGACATAACCAGAAAAAATAACTTCACCGTGCTCAGGATGCCTGTATCTAACTTCATAGGAACGCTGGGAGAGAGCGTAGCTTCGCTGCGGGTTTTGCCAATCCACACGCCGGAAAAGGATTTCATTCTGCTTCACTTTTTCGATCCTAACTTTCCCAAGGGCTTCTCCTTGAGGAAAAAAGAGTTGTGCCACTGCCCCCTCATCAATCTCAAGCAACTCACGGATAAGAACCTCATTTTGATCAATATCTCCTTCTTTGCTCTCCTCTGTTACTCCTTCTTCGGTGTAAGTGCCTGGAAGAAAAGAAGACTCAGGAACATTCAATGATTGATCAAGCTCAGCTATTTGCAAAACTAGTCTTTCAGCCAATAAATCATTAGCTTTTTTCTGGGCAAGTTCCGCAACCAAGTCTTCCACCTCTTCAATCATCAAGTTCTCAGTATTCCCGGTTCCTTTCAATTCAGGTATACTTGTCGCAGGCAAAGGTGAAGGAGACTTTGAGTTCGAACTCTCCAGCCACCCAAAGTAAGCAATCAAGGACGCGGCCAACCCCGTGTAAAAATAGATTTTCCAAAGTTGATAACGCTCAGGTCTATTCTGCCGCTCTTTTACATTTCTATGATCTGTTTCAGCAGAAAAATTGTCCGAGGGGACATGGTCAGCATTTTCCGCCTCATCCATTTCCTCTTTGCTGTGGTAAAGCTCGTCTACCTTCCCCCAACTCAAGATGGCATTTTCGAGCAATTCTAGGGCTATACCCACTTGCACTTTGATTCTTTGCCAATCCGGATGCTCTCTGCACTTCCTTTCGACCTCAAGCCCAGCCTCATCACCACCAACTGAAATAAGGTAGGAAATAACTCTTGGCAAAGCCTCTGATTTCTCCTTTAGGGCGATCCGGGAATACCCGTTTTCATGCTCTCTAGAAAGTTGCATAAAAAACGCCTCTAGGGTAGTTGCCCATAAATTTTTCGACGAGTCAGACCCCAGAAAGAGATTTCTTCTTTCCTCTTCCTGTAGACTACCGATAAAGACGCGGGCCCGGGCAGAAAGATGAACACTCTTCAACTCTTCCTTCGCGTCCGCACCTACAAGTTCGTTTTCAGCAAAGAGCTCAAGCTGGATCTCGCCATTGGAAAGATTGCCTGCACCAATGGTACTTAGGCACTCCTGTTTTACTGCAAGAAAAAGTTCAGCAACCCGATTACTCAAAACCGGTTCCTTTTCTTCCTCACTAAAACTCTCACATCGGTAGACAAGCTCCCTCGCGAGGACGGGACAGTTCACCAGCAGATGGGCGTAGTGCAGAAGCTGGTTTTCCAAATCAACTGTTCTCATCTGAGATTGCTTCCATTGCTTTACCTAATCACAACTATTTTTCGGTTCGACCAACGCCCTCCTCTCCTCGAAATTGGAGGCAAGCATATGCGCTTTAATTGCTTGTACCATGCCATTGGAGAAAGGATGCTGCCTTCCCCTACCTATCCAACCTACATCATTGGCAATGCTACGAAAGCTTTGAGGGCAATCCCCTACGGGCCAGTGATACCAGAGAGCAAAGGCATTCACCCCGTGCAGCACACAGTAAAGGGGCAGGCAAGCATCGACCCAAAGAGTATTTGCACGGTTTCCACCAAAAATATTTTTGAGAATGTGATTTTGCCAATTTTTCCTGCAATCCCCAAGACCAAGACTTGCCCGTGTTGCAGCAACGGGATCTTCAATTGGGCAAACAGAAAATTCTTTCAGTCCGCTCACCCAGTCCGGGTTCTTAAGACATAGCCTGTGGTATTGCTTCAGACGATTAAGCGGATGATTAAGCGGACGGCACCCACGCAATTTCCAGTCTTTTTCAGAGCGAAATACATCCTCGATGCGCAGGGATGAATCCTGCCAAGACGCCAGCGGAAACTCCAAGGCAATCTGGGTCATAGGGGCACGGTTACGGCGATAGCCAAGAACCTCTAGGAACCATTGATGGCATGCGGCTTCCCATCCTGTTTTATTAATTCTTAACTTCGCAAAGTTGAGCTTCCCATCCCACCTTTGCTTCGCGAGTGCATATACATCTGCCTCCTTCAGTCTGCTCAGTTCTTCACTGGAAAAGTAGCCTGATTCTCGCCCGGACAGTTGGCGCAAGGCCAACTCCTCTGCATATTCCTCCACTCCCTGGGTAAGGCAGGGCAGAAAATGCAAGACGGGTACCTTATTGCCATTTTCCAACACAGAAAAGGACTGTTCATTACGCTCTGCAAAAAGGCAAACGTGGAGAATAACACGGTTAAAATTCGGGTTTCTACAGTGTCCATGTCTTTCCCAATCGGACGGTCGGAAATGAATTTCAATATCTCCGGCACACCTCTTACCTCCAATACGCAGTTGCGCATTGCGGAAATCAGGCCCTTCTTCACCACGGTTCCACTCCCCGCGGTCAATCAATATTATCTCCTTACCGCACAAAGTACTCATATCCGAAGTATCAAATGACTGTTCCTCCCAGATTTTTTGGATAAGAGATTCTTCAATTTTCACCGCCCCGTAAAGACCGGGTGTTTCAGCTACATTGAGCATGGTGCTATTGGCATTCTTAAAAATCATCCGGAAAAGGAATGGGGTTTTTGAAAGAATGATCTTTATTTTTGAGAAATTTGGAAGTTCGTTCCGCACGTCTTGAAACCTGGGATATGGAATGGTCGAGTTTCTTGATCATCTCTTCCACTCGCATCGCAGAGGCTCCATTTTCATAAGCACAATTGCGGATCAGGGAATCATTGGTTACTACACAAATTGCCTCGGGAAACTTTGCCGCCATCACCATTCTTTCAATGACTCCATCCGCCCCTTCAAAGGAAGAGGAGTATACCACATCATAGGCATCTATTCCGGGTCTTTTCTGTAGCGAACCCCGCCCCGCCCTTCCATCAAAAACCACGGTAACACGAAAACCATCAGCGGTAAAAGGTTCTAAAAACCTCAACAAAATATCTCGTGCATGATTACGGTCTTTGGCCAATTCAGTGGCGATTTCCGAGATTGCATGCATGGAATTATTCCCGTCAACTATCAGATGTTCTTGCATTTTATCAGAGCATAGATCAAGCAATGTACATATTTCATAGGGTAATAAATATTTAACCCTCAACGCAATATCAGTCCTTCTTTTTTATGAGTTTAGCCTTTTTATTTCCCGGTCAAGGTTCCCAATCAGTTGGTATGGGTGCCGAAGTTTTTGCTCGTTATCCTGAAAGAGTAGAAGAAGCCGATCAAACCCTCGGCTACTCCATCTCTGCTATTTGCTTGGAAGATACCGGCGGGCAGATAGGAAACACTGAGTTCACGCAACCCGCCCTCTATCTAGTTAGCTTTCTTGAAGCTCAGGCTAAAATCGAAGATGGACAAACTCCGACCTGTTCCGCTGGTCATTCAGTGGGTGAATTTGCCGCCCTTGCTATCGCTGGATGTATGTCCTTTGCCGATGGACTTAAAATGGTTTCCAAACGCGGGCAAATCATGGCAAAAGTTAGTGGTGGAGGTATGGCTGCAGTGATTGGACTTGCCTCCGATCCGATCCGGGCAACCCTCTCCGAAATCGGCTCCACAGATGTGGACCTTGCCAACTTCAACTCTCCCGGGCAAATCGTTATTTCAGGCCCTGCCCAACAAATCGAAGCCAGCCTCGCTCCCCTAAAAGAAGCAGGGGCCCGAATGGTCGTGCCTTTAAAAGTAAGTGGTGCCTTTCATTCCCGGATGATGGAAGAACCGGCAAGAAACTTCTCCAAGTTTCTTGAGGACATTACTTTTTCCGACCCTGCCTTTCCTGTATATTCAAATGTAGAAGCAAAGCCTTATCCCGGCGGGGATTCCATTGCCGCCCTTCTCACCCGTCAAATCCACAGCCCAGTGAGATGGACGGAGCTCATCACCCAGATGCGCGCAGACGGATCGGATGAATTTGTGGAGTGTGGGCCCGGTAAAGTCCTAACCAAATTGCTTAAGCAAATCCCCTGATCTAGTGATTGGATATGCTAGGCTACTTTGCCTTGGTATCAAGGCTAAGCTTGGTCAAGTTGCGCTCCTTTAACAGATTGACCACATCAATGACATTTTGGTAGGGCAATGAGCGGTCCGCGCGGATATGTACTATGGGAGGTGGGGTTTGGCCAGAAAGAGAGTCGAGCCTAAGGTTCAATTCGGAAGGAGAAACCGCATCATTGCCCCAAAAGTAGGATCCGTTTTCTGCAATGGTTATAAATTTGTCGTCAACCGGAGGTGGAGGCTGTTTCGGTGAAGAGTTTTGTTCAGGCAGGTTGATGCGGTTATACTGCTCGATCACAGGAGTAGTAATCATAAAAATGATCAAAAGCGAAAAGGCCAAATCAATCAAAGGGGTGACATTTAGATCCGAGATCACTGCCAGTTTGTTTCTTCTTCTAAAGTCCCTTGCCATCCCCTTCTCCAGCTTGAGGTGAAAAGTCAGACTTTGTTTTCCAACTCGATTCGGTCCGCCAGATTACTGGCAAAGTTCTCCAGCTTGGTCATCTCTGCACGCACCACTCCGGATAGCCAATTATAGATAAATACAATCGGAATCGCCACGCATAGGGCTGCCACTGTGGTAAGAAGAGCCCCAGAAACACCGGGAGCAAGGTGCTCGATCGTTGCTCCGCCAGAGTCCATTGTGCCAAATGCATCCATAACCCCCCAGACCGTACCGAGTAACCCAACAAAAGGAGCACCGGATACGATGGTGGCCAACCAGTACATTTTCTCCTCGTAAGTATCCTCCACCTCGGCCAAGGCACGGCGTATGGCATTCTCAACATAATTCATTTTCAACTGCCCAGTGGTTGCCCCTCGCCGAGCCGCCCCCATTGCTCTTGAACATATTCGAAGGTAAGGGCTACCAACGCCGGCAAATGCTTCGTCCTCGTAGTCAAAGATACTCGGTAAATCGTTTATTCTCTGCTCATCCCGCTGGTTTAGCTGCTTGGCCTTTTTTAGCTGCTTCCACTTGTACCACATCACACTGATTGCATAGCAGTTCATGCCAGCAAGTATGAATATGAAAACCTTACCCGCCAAGTTCGAGTCGATGAAATACTTAAAAACCCCACCATCGGCCAAGATTAGCGGACATCCAAACGCACTGATAATATTTCCCATCACTTCAATTCAACCATTTAAAAACCACATTTCGAAACTTCCAACTTTCCATGCCTAAAATCAATGAAATTCGTGCATCCGAGCCAATCTATTGAACGATTTCCGATTAAGTTTGCACGCTCTATCAAAGACGCTTAGGGACATTCTCTATATGCTTAAGTTGGAAAAAATCCTCGAGGAAACCAAAACTAAGTCGTTCTCCCTATCGAGTAAATATGCGGTGGTCGGACTAGATGGCTTTGTGGACAAAATCGTTGCACCTGTTGAAAAAAGGCATGGTCTTGGAAGCCAATTTGACGCTGTTCCCACAATCGCCGAGATGGGGGCCAAGATTTCGGCAGCTGCTGGAAAAAGTGCCAACATCGAGCTCTATCCGCGCTTCGAAAAGCTTGGTGGCAATGGCCCCATCATGGCCAATGCCATGCTTTCCCTCGGCATGAAAGTTCGATACATTGGGGCATTGGGGCAACCTAATATTCATTCTGTCTTTGAGGAATTCTCAGCTAAAACGGAGGCCATCTCCCTTTGTGAACCAGGCATCACTACCGCCTTGGAGTTCAAGGATGGTAAGCTCATGCTGGGTAACACCCTCAGCCTTGAGGATATTGATTATGCTCGGATAATCGAAGCAGCCGGTGAAGGGGAATTTATCGATATTCTTTCCAAAGCGGATATTGTTTCCATAGTAAACTGGACCATGATTCCCAAAATGACCTCATTTCTTGAGGAGTTAGCTGATAAAATCCTTCCCAACCTACCTCCACGGGACACCCGTCATTTCTTTTTCGATCTAGCGGACCCCGCCAAGCGCTCTTCTTCAGACATTCACGAAGTCCTTCAGGTTATCTCTCGCTTCCAGGCCCATGCAGAAGTAACACTTGGGCTCAACTACAATGAGGGAATCCAGGTTTGCGAAACCCTTGGATTACAAGTGAGAGATAAAGATGAAGAGTCTCTTAAAACCACCGCTACTGAAATTCGTAGGGCTCTTGGTATCTCCACTCTTGTCTTGCATCCAGTGGAGTCCGCCGCCTGTGCAACCAAAGACGGAGCCTTTTGGGTCAAAGGTCCCTACTGTGAAAACCCGGTTATTACCACCGGTGCGGGAGATCATTTTAATGCTGGGTTTTGTTCCGCCCGACTTAGCGGTTTCTCCCCACTGGCATCGCTCGCTCTCGCTACCTGTACATCTGGGCATTATGTACGAACCGCTGAAAGTCCATCCACCGCTCAGGTGATTAATCTTTTACAATCCCAATAACACTCTGTTAACTAATATAAATGAGTCACGAAAAAGGCATTCTTATCTCCTTTGAAGGTTCCGAAGGTTGTGGAAAATCCACCCAAATTCGCCGGATTGCGGACAGACTGGAAGAAATGGATCACCGCGATGTGGTCGTCACCCGGGAACCTGGAGGCACCGTAATCGGCGAGGATATCCGCCACCTCCTCATGCACGCGGACTCCTCCCAAAGTATCCTTCCCGAAACGGAACTTTTATTATTTGCGGCCAGCCGTGCACAATTAGTCAGGGAAATCATCTTTCCCGCCATCGAGGACGGTAAAATCGTCCTTTGCGACCGCTTTCTTGACTCCACCACAGTCTATCAGGGAGTTGCCCGCCAAATTGCCGACGATCCCGTCACCATGATCAATGCCTTTGCCGTGGGGGAAATCGTTCCCGACCTCACCGTCGTGCTCGATATCCCGCCCGAGGTTGGATTTGAGCGGATTAAGCACCGGGTGTCCGATATGCCAGACCGTATGGAACAAGAAAATATCGAATTTTACGGCAAAGTTCGCAAAGGCTACCTCCACCTCGCGAGGAGCCTGCCCGATCGCTTTTTTGTCGTTGATGGCAATGGGGACCCCGATGATATCGAACTGGAAATCTGGAATGAGATTCACGCTCGTTTCTACGCACAGGACTGAGCTCTTTTCTTTCGTTCAATTCTTCGGTTGTCCTCGCTTCTCACAGACCCCATCCAGACATTAATCGACCGCCACCTTGACGGTCGTCTGCACCACGCCATTCTCTGCATCGGACAAAATCTGCCCGCCCTGCAAAGCAAATCCTCTCCCTTGATTCAGCATGTTCTCGGCATGCCAACAGACAGCGAAGAGCACCCAGACCTCTTTCACCTTCGTCCCAGTGGTAAGGCACGAATCATTACGGTAGAGAAAACCCGAGGCCTCATCTCCAATCTCCAGCAGTCATCCAACCAAGGAGGAGCGAAAATTGCACTGATCCATGAAGTAGACCGCATGCGGAAAGAAGCCGCCAACGCCTTCCTCAAAACGCTCGAGGAACCTCCGCGCGATACCTTTCTCATCTTACTTACTACCCGCCCCTACTCTCTCTTACCGACTATCCGAAGTCGATGCCTTCAAGCTCGCTTCTCGATGGAGCACGATCAGATACTCGACCCACCTTGGTCTTCCTGGCTCTCAAGTTATGGAGACTGGATTCTCTCCCTCCTCGACCGGGAAAAACTTAAACAAGACCGCATAAGCCCCCTCTTCCAAGCCTATGGCCTGGCAGCTTCTCTTCTGCAAATCATCCACTCTCAGGCAGATCGTGAATCCAAGGAGGCAAAGGCGGCTATCGTCGGGCTGGACGAAAAGGAAAAAGATGCCCTCGATGCTGGAGTTCGCAAGGACGTACGAACCCGCCTCCTGAAAGAAGTGGCTGAAGCCACTCGTGCAGTGGCCACAAAAGCCGAGTGCGGTTCACTTTCATCAACCGGGCTAAAATTGGCCCGGGCAATATCTTCACTCGAGCGTTGCGTGGGACTGATGGAGGTTAACCTCAAGGATGAAACTGCCATAGAGGAGTTCTATCTTTCCTCGCTGCGGATATGGACGGCTAGATAAATCAATTACCTAAAAACATGAGCACACTTTTTGAAAAAATTATCGCCAGGGAAATTCCCGCAGACATACTCCACGAGGATGAACATTGCCTAGCGATTCGCGATATTGATCCGCAGGCACCTACCCACTTCTTGGTCATTCCCAAACAGGTCATTCCGCGTATTGGCGAAGCTTCTACCTCCGATCAATCTCTTCTCGGTCACCTATTGCTGGTGGTTGGCCAGGTTACCCAAAATGAAGGATTGGGTGAGGGGTTTCGGGTTGTAATTAATCATGGTACCTATGGCGGAGAAACCGTGCCCCACCTCCACATCCATGTTCTTGGGGGTAGGCAAATGAAATGGCCTCCAGGCTGACCCCATGATCCAGCGACTTTTTCCCACCTTCCTCGCATCTGCTTGTCTCGCCCTCCCGATCTGGGCTGACCGTCTGGAAACTAGACAAGGATCCATCCTCTACGGCACAGTAGTAGGCATTGAGGATGGCAACCTTACCTTCAATACAGAGTATGCCGGCCAGTTGACCATTTCGACTGGGTTCATAAAAAATCTCTTTTCCAATACAAACATCATCCTACGAACCGATCAGAACTCCACCTTCTATGGTCAGTCCGTACCGGGTAAAGACGGTGAGCTTTTTCTCAGGAATGCTAAGGAATCTCGGCAGGTTTCCTTTTCTGAAATTGAACAACTTTGGCCAGCAGACGAGGAAGACCCGGTCGTAATGGAACAAATCGCTTTTGAGGAAGCCATGCGGATGAAATGGGAGAACTCACTTGGTTTTGACCTCAGCGGTGCCTCTGGCAACACCGACAACCTCGGCATCGGTCTCCGTCTGGATAGTATCTATGCCAACCAAATAAGTGAGCTCGATATGTATCTCGCTTTCGTAAAGGTGGAACAGGATGGCACCACTAACTCAGAAGAAACCAAGTATGGAGCCGAATACGATTCCCTCTTTCATGAGAGCTGGGCATGGTACCTGAAGGCAGATTTTGAACACGACCCAGTAGAAAAATTGGATATCCGGTTTACCGGAGCATCTGGTCTGAAATACGATTGGCTCGAAGGAGAGAACTATCAGATATCCACCCGTATGGGAGCCGCTTTTCGCTATGAAAGAACCTCTAAATCCAGCTCAACTACCAGCGAGGAACCCGCCCTCGATCTCGGCTTGGATTACTCCCACAACCTTAAGGAATTCCTCTCCCTTGAGAGCAGCTTATCCCTCGTGCCTATCCTCGACGACTTCGATGATTATGTGTTTCAACACGATACTGCTCTGGTCCTTCCCATTGATTTGGAAAACCAATGGCAACTTCGGACAGGTCTGGCCGGCACTTTCGACTCGACCCCGACTGAAAACTTAAAAAAAAGCGACTTAAGATACTACATGCGTGCCGTCTATCAGTTTAAATAGGAAAATTAATTCGGGAAAAAAAGTTGTCTTACCAAAAATAAAGCTAAGGTAAAGAGGATCAGGAAAATAACCTTCTTGGGTATCTCAATTTTCAATTCGCCACCCTTACCTGAGATCAAAATAAGTGGTTGGCCATAAGGGTAAGAGCAACATCTAACGAATTATACTCAGGTATTCCTAGACTGTTCCCCGTGGAATTCACCCATCGATTTGAGTACCTAGTACCAAAATCAGCACTCAACCAATCTAAAATTTGCCAAGATAAATTCAGACTTGTATAAGCTAACCAATCGACACGGCCATCATTTCCATGCTTCAGGTAATTTGATCTACTCAAGCCAAGGCTATTTACCAACATAAATTGCCCGTCCCCCCCGAAGATTTTCACCAACCCGAGATTAACTCCCACTTGCACATTGTCTCCGTCGTCTTTTTGAATTGGCTTTTGCCCGTCGGTTAATGAATACCTCAGCATTGTATCGAGCATTAGGATAGAAGATTCATTAAGCATAAAAAGATTGGACATTTGTAGTGAGGGAACAACGGACTCAAATTGTTTGTTAAAACTTCTCAAACTTCTTGAAGAACCAAACTCAATCCCCGAGGTGATACTAAAATCATTTGAAAACTCGAAACCTAACCCCAATTTTGCCATCGCATAGATGTAATTGAGTGACTTGGGATCGACTTGCTCTTTCTCTTGGTAAGCAGCAGTCTGCATCAAGGCATCGAGTTTTGGAATTAATGTAAGGTAGGGTCCCACGGCCAAGGGTTGAGACAGAGACACACCCATGGAATTTTCCCAAATTACAGTACCAACCACATCCTCCTCTACCTGCAGAACATTGCTGTTGTAAACGGGCCTCGTGCTGCCAAATGTGGTTATCCTTAATCCTGACTCTCTCACCTGACTCTCTTCTTTGGAATTTCCTAAAGTGGAACGAGCCGGCGTTTGTCCGTAAAATTTATCCCCCAACGATCCAAGAGGAACTATTCCGGGAGCAAGAGCATCAGGTTTAGGCCCGACCCATCTCGTACCAACCTGTTTCTTCTGCGGGGTCTGGTACTCGACCATTTTCCTAGGCTCAAATTCCTGGTAACGATTTTGTGGAATAGGCGTGAAGGAATCGACCGGTTTTTGATTGGAAAAGCTCTTAGATTCATCACTTAAGACATATTTTCGATCCTCCAAAGATCCTAGAGGAATCGACCCAGGGGCAATTTCCTGAGGAGTTGCACCCACCCATTTATTTGCAACTTCTACAACTTTCTGCCCCCCAAGGTTTGACTGATAACTGGAAAAACTTCCGGGATTGGAAAACTCGGTTGCAGAAGTCGAAACCTGCAAAATTGAATAGCAAAGGAAGAATACAAAAATATTAGCGTATCCCTTACCAAAATTCATAGTTCCAGCCTAGCGGTTGATTCTTTAAAGACCACCTTGAATATCAATTTGCCCAAATTTGTTATTTTGAATTAAAAATTAAGAGAATCGATCCAATCCTTTGCCCGATCGGGCCATGTAGATACAGCATGCTTACTAGGGCGCATACCATATCCATGTCCCCCGAAGGGATAGATATGAAGTTCACTACCCATTACCCCAGCTGCTTCTAGGGCGAGGTAAGTAAGTACACTACCCTCTGCAGGGATTTTATCATCACCAGTGTGAGCAAAAAACATGGGCGGGCATTGGGGGGCAATCTTTATACTTGGATCGAGGACCA
>Ga0181589_10000574_pt1 | contig 26742 bp, 25 predicted proteins | sample 071ome_25_FD_132444 | JGI IMG/M metagenome (GOLD analysis project Ga0181589, IMG submission 132444) | Coastal salt marsh microbial communities from the Groves Creek Marsh, Skidaway Island, Georgia - 071410BT metaG (megahit assembly) | ecosystem: Environmental > Aquatic > Marine > Intertidal...
CCACACCGGCATCAAGTACCGGTTCGGCGATACCGACAAGATCGCGACCGGCGTCGGCACGTTCAATGCGCGCTGCGCCGTTTTTGTCGGATCGGCGGTGCATAACGCGGCCGAAAAAATCATCGAAAAGGGCAAGCGCATCGCCGCCCATATGATGGAAGCGGCACCCGATGACATTGAATTCGGCGAGGGCAATTTCACCGTCGCCGGCACCGATCGTCAGGTGAGCCTGACTGATGTCGCCAAGACGGCTTTCAACAAATCCAAGCTGCCGCCCGATATCGAACCGGGCTTGTACGAACATGGCGAGTTCGGGATGGGGCAGGGGCAACGACCGACCTATCCGAACGGCACCCATCTTGCCGAGGTGGAGATCGACAGGGAAACGGGCGAGGTGGAGATTGTCCGCTATACCGCGATTGATGACGCGGGAACGATCCTGAACCCGATCCTGTTCGACGGGCAGGTGCATGGCGGCATCGTTCAGGGGGCGAGCCAGATCCTGATGGAGAACGTCAATTACGATCCGGAATCCGGACAGCTTCTGTCAGGCTCCTTCATGGATTACTGCATGCCGCGGGCCGATGATTTCTGCGATTTCAATATTGCTGCGAACGAAGTCCCCACAGCGCGTAACCCGCTGGGTGTGAAGGGCGTCGGCGAATCCGGCACGGTCGGCGCCTTGCCGGCGGTGATGAACGCGGTCAATGACGCGCTGCACCGGGTGGGCGCACCGACGGTCGAAATGCCCGCAACGCCGTTAACAGTCTGGCAGGCCCTGAGAGAAGCTTGAGGAACGCGTTTTCGGAACGCGGTGACTATTTCCGGCGCGCCTCGGACCAGCTTGTGTAATACCCCGCGCCGAACACGATAAACGCGCCGATCCAGACCCATTTATCCGCGATCTCATCAAACAAGAGCCAGGCAAACAGGGCGCCGAAGACAAGCCGGGAAAAATCGAACGGCATGACGGCGCTGGTGTCGGCTTCCTCGAACGCGCGGGCCTGACAGAAATGCGCCGCCCACCCGGAAAGCGCCATGACCGCCAACGGTAAAATCTGATCCGGCGTTGGTGTCTTCCAGACGAAGATCAAAGGTATGGCGCAAAGCGGCACCATCAGGACATTCATCCAGAAGGTCGTAATCGCGGCAGAGTCCTTGCGGGTCAGGATTTTAATCGTCGACCAGGTGCCGGCGTAAAAGACACAGGACAGCACGACCAGCAGGATATAGGGATTCACATCGTTGACCCCCGGCCGCACGATAATCAACGCGCCGCAAAATCCAACGGCAGTCGCGGCCCATCGCGGCAGATCGACACGTTCCTTCAGCACGAAGGCGGCAGCGAAAGTGGTGAAGAGCGGGATCAGAAAGGTCAGCGATATTGAATCCGCCAGAGGCGTGACGGCCAGTGCGTAATAAAGCGTCACCATCGCGGCGAAGGCGAACAGGGTTCTGAGTGCGTGCAGCGGCAGCTGTTCGGTCTTCAGCGCGACAAAGCCCGATCGCAATACGATTGGAATGACCATGAACAGACCGACGAGCGCGCGTACGAAGACAATCTCGATCGCATCCAGAGACGGGCCGATATAGCGCACGCTCGCCATCATCGCGGCGAAGCTGGCGCAGCCCAGTACCATCCAGTAAATGCCCCGCAGGGTGCGTGCGCCGCTTTCAGTCGATGCTATGCTCATGTCCGGAAATCAACAGGGAACCGATGGCCGCGCTTATAGCGTTGAATGGGCGTGGACGCTATCTCATGACAGGGAAGGAAGAAATTATGGCGGAGGAACTGGCAAGGTCCGGCGTTGCATTGCCGGATGTCGATCTGGATGGCCGCGTCATACTTATGACCGGCGGCGACCGGGGGCTGGGGCGTTCCATGGCGGAGGCAATGGCGCGTCGCGGGGGGCGACTGAGTATCGCCTCCGTCGATGAAGCTGGCTGCCGAGCCTTTGCCGACGACCTGAATGCCGCACATGGCGCGGGGACGGCATGCGCGATTAATCTGGATGTTACCGACCTGGCGCAATGCCGCAACGCGGTACAGGAAACGCTTTCGCAGCTGGGCCGCCTGGATGTGCTGTTCAACAATGCGCGGCGGCTGATGCGCGGGCCCGGCTTGCCGCCGACGGGAAACTCCCTGCCGCTCTGGGAAACCGATCCGGAAATCTATGCGGAAACGATTAACGTCAATGTGATTGGCGTGTTCAATATGGCGCGCGCGGCGGTGGAACATTTCCGGGCGCATGGCGGCGGCAAGATCGTGAATATTTCCACCTCCCTTCACAATTTCGCCTATCCGAAAAACTCACCCTATGGGGTGACCAAGACGGCGCTTGAGTCCCAGACGCTGATCTGGGCGGGCGACTGCGAATCCGAAAACATTATGGTGAATTCGATGTGCCCGGGAGGGTCGGTGGATTCGGACCTCACTCGGCCCAACCGGGACACCAAACCGCTGCAACCGGTCGATATCATGGATCCGCTGGCGGTGTGGCTTTGCTCCTCCCGCTCCGACGGTGTGACCGGTTGCCGGTTCAATGCGAAATATTGGGACCCGGCCTTGCCGCCGGATGAAGCCGCGAACAAGTCGCGCGAGGAACCGGTATTTTCGGATCAGCCGGAGGGACGTTTCCCGATCTAGGGCAGATTCAAAATCCGCTTTGCCATGACGTTGCGCTGGATTTCGCTGGTCCCGGCGAAGATCGAAAGCCTGCGCGCCTGAAGCCAGACCGTCGCGACATCGATTTTACCATTGGTGGTCTCCAAAGGTTTCGCGTTTGCCGCCGCCGGTCCCGCCGCATCCATCAGAAGATCGGCGAGTTGTTGCGCGATCTCGGTCGCCGTCAGCTTGATGAAAGAGGAATGGGCGCCGATTTCCGTATCGGATTTGGCGAGCTCTACCGCGTGAGCGAACATGGCCGATTGCCCGAGCACCCGGATTTCCGCGCGGGTGAGCTGATCGGCAAAAACCGGGTCGTCGATTTTCCCCGTCGCCGTCGCGACATCGCGAATGCGGTCGAGCGTATCCAGCGCGGCTTGCGGGTTCGCATTGCCGATCCGCTCCCAATCCATCAGGCTTTTGGCGAGCGGCCAGCCTTTGCCGATTTCTCCGACGACATTGGCGATAGGCACGCGCACGTCGTCGAAAAATTCCTCCGCGAACTCCTCGTCGCCCGCGATGGTGTTAATCGGCCGGATGGTGATGCCCGGCGTGTTCTGCAGGTCGATCAGCACCATGGTGATGCCGTCCTGTTTACGGGCGGGGTTGGGGTCCGTGCGTATCAACGCGTACATCCAATCCGCGTGCTGTCCCCAGGTCGTCCAGATCTTCTGGCCGTTGATGACGATATCGTCACCATCCACTTCACCTTTGGTTTTCAGGCTGGCGAGGTCTGATCCGGCGCCCGGTTCGGAATAGCCCTGACACCACATGATTTCGCCCGACAGCATTTTCGGCAGGTGATAGGATTTTTGCGCATCCGTGCCGTATTGCATGATGATCGGGCCGATATGGTTCAGCGCCTGACGCGACAGAACCGGCGCGCCAACGCGGCCAAGCTCTTCCTGCAGAATCAGTTGCTCGCCGACGCTCGCTTCCATTCCTCCATATTCTTTGGGCCAGTGGGGTGCGATCCAGCCGTGTTCAAAGAGCTTCTTGTACCAGGGCTGGACCAGGTCCGGCGGTGGCCGGGTCGCCCAGCCTTTCAGGTTCTCCGGCAGATTTTCTTCGAGCCAGGCGCGGACCTCCTGGCGAAAGGCGGCAATTTCGGGATCGTCGGCAATAAAGCTGATCGGCGGCATATCGCGGTATCCGATATGGTTTGCAAAGCTTCAGCCAGCCTAAGAACTGGCGTGGCGCTGTCAACGCGGCGTCATTGCGGGGGCGCTCCATTCGCCGTAATTTTGGCGGATGGAACTTGTCCTCGACGAACAACAGACCCTGTTGCGGGAAAGCGCGCGCGCTTTCGTGCGGCGTCACGCCGGGCCGGTGCCCTATCGCGGGATCATTGAGGCCGGCACGGGCTTTGACCGGGAACGCCTAAAGGCGGCTGCCGCGGATGGCTGGATTGGCCTTCTGGTGTCGCCCGGCCGCGGCGGGTTGGGTCTTGGCGTGACGGAACTTGCCCTGGTGATGGAGGCCGCGGGCGAGGGGTTGATGACCGAGCCGGTCGCCGAACTGGCGGTCGCGGCCTGGGCGATGTCAGCGGGTGGTGCGGCGACTGGTCTCGGGGATGTGTTGTCGCAATTGATGGCGGGTGAGCGGCTTGTCCTGCCCGCGATCCATGATGCCCAGACAGCGGAAGAAGATGATCCCCGGATCGTTTCCACCAATGAACATCATGGCTATCAGCTTACCGGCGAGACGCCGGCGATAGCATTCGCCGCGATGGGTGACGATTATCTGGTCGATGCGTCAACGCAGGACGGCACGCTGATTTATGCGGTCCGGCAGGAGGGAGGCGGCATCCTCTGCCATAAAGAGACCCGTATGGACGGCACGGAAATCGGCCGGTTGGAATTTCCGGGCGTTTTTATCAATGAAGAATCTCTCGTGGCGGGGCGGGAACAGGGAGCCCGGATGGCCGCCCATATCTATGACCGCATTCTTATCGGCCACGTGGCCGAGATGCTGGGTCTTATGCAGGGGGCGATGGCGCTTACCCTCGATTATGTGAGAACCCGGGAGCAGTTCGGCCGCCCGATCGGATCTTTTCAGGCGTTGCAGCACCGGCTTGTCGATGACTCTCTGGCGCTGGAGACCGCGCGGTCGCTTCTCTATCAGACCTGCAAGGCGTTCGACGGCAGGCGGGGCCAACGCGCGATGGCCGCGGCGCTCAAGGCGCAAGCCTCCGAAGCCGTGTTGCAGGTAACGAAGTCCGCGATACAGCTTCACGGCGCGATCGGTTTCACGTACGAACACGATGCGGGGCTGTATCTCAAAAGGGCCATGGCGCTTTCGGTACAGTACGGCACCGCCGCCGATCACCGCAGACGGTTCGAAAAACTATCGCAAGAGTCCGAAACGGACGAACGGCCGGATGGTTCCCGGCGCCGAAAACGGGTCAGGAAAAAGCGCCGCCGGTCTGTGTTTGCCGGGATGTCCGGGGGATAATTACCCGCTCTTCGGGAAACCAGACCTTGACCGTTGTTCCCCGGCCCCTGTCGCTTTCGATTTCCAGTGTGCCGCCATGCAGCTCGGCCAGAGAGCGGCTCAAGGGCAGGCCAAGCCCGGTGCCTTCCTGCTGGGTGCTGTATGCATCCTTGATCTGGCCAAACATGCCGAGTGCCTTCGGGATGTCTTCCGGGGCAATGCCGATGCCGTTGTCCGATACTTCGAAGATCATGCCGCCGAATTCGGGCTGGTAAACCGCCAGATGAATTTCGCCCTGTTCCGGCGTGTATTTCACGGCGTTGGTAAGAAGGTTCAGCAATATCTGTTTGACCTTCCGCTCATCCGCCAACAGGCGTGGCGGGCTTGGCGCCAGGTCGACCCGTAAAGAAAGATCGCTCCGGCCGATACGGTCATGCAGTATCCGTTTGCAGGATTCAACGACACCGGCCACCGAGATTTCCTGCTCGTACAGTTCCTCTCTTCCCGCTTCGATTTTCGAAAAGTCGAGAACGTCGTTGATCAGGTCAAGCAAATGCCGGCCAGCCTCAAAAATATCTTCGGTATATTCCCGGTAACGGTCACTGCCCAGCGGACCGAAAGACTCCTTGGTGATGACTTCCGAAAAGCCGATGATCGCGTTCAGCGGTGTCCGCAATTCATGGCTCATATAGGACAAAAAGTTCGACTTGCCTCGATTGGCCGCGTCCAGCTCCTCACGTGTCTCGGTAAGTTTCTGCGCCGTTTCCATCAATGTACGAGTCTGGTTTTCGAGCCGCGCCTTTGTTCGGGTCAATTCGACAAGCTGTTTTGCCGCTTCTTGCTGGGAATCCCGCAATTCCCTGAGTTCTTGGCCCAAATCGCTGATACCGGTGGCCGCAATTCCGCAACGCACACTGTTTTCCGTGGCCGGTTCGGCCCACGCCAAAACCCTGACGGTGATCGGGCTGCCGTCTTCATGGATGGATACCATATCCGTGACGGCGCTGCCGTGGCCTCCATTGATTTGCCTAAGCAGGGAAAAAAACGCGCGCCTGTTCGCGGGGCCGAACATAGAAGCGGCGCGGCGCATATCCCAAATCGACACGGGGCGGCTGGTGCCCGGACCTTCGGCGACTATTGTCCCGTCATTGCCGACGTTCCAAAGCGCGATAAGGCCGGCTGGGGTGGTTGAACAAGGAGATCTGGGCACGGACTCGTCGCCGGCGGCGCCTTCAAGCCGCGTTTGAACCGCTGGCCGGTGACGGTCGCGCCAGCTTTTTCGGGGCTTCTTCCCCCTCCGTCAGTTCCCCGAGAACCGTCAGCGCGATTTTTTTCTTTTCGTCGTCCTTCAGGTTTTTGACGGCCTTTGCCAACCAAAATCGCGCTGTTTCCCGATCGGTCGTAACACCGCGCCCGTCGCGCAACATCAACGCGAAGACGAGTTGGGCGTTGCTGTGCCCGCATTGCGCCGCCAATTCAAACCATGTTGCCGCCATACGCAGATCCTTCGGGGCACCCTTGCCCAGCGCATATATATTTCCAAGCGCGTTCATGGCACCCGGATGCTTCTGTGAGGCGGCCATTCGAAACCATTTGATCGCAGTGGCGTTATCCTTTTCGACGCCCGTTCCCTCCAGATACATTTTGGCGAGCAGATACGCCGCGTCGGGGTTCTGGTTCTCTGCCGCGCGCATGTACCAGCGCAACGCTTCGGGCAGATTACGGATCACCCCGTCGCCCCGGTGATAGGCCTTTCCCAATCGTAGTTGCGCCGAGGAGTCACCGTCGGCCGCTGCCCTTTCTGCCGCAAACAATTCAGGGGAGAATTGACCCGGAACCGGCCGTTCCTTGGACAAGACAAACCTGCCGGGGCAATAAGGAGCTCCGTCAGAGTTTGATGGGTTGTGTGTTTCCATGTCGCAAGGCTTCTCGGACCGATAAATTCACGAGTATTCATAGCCTTGCCGGAGTTTCACATTCGTTAAGTTTTTCAGAATTCCGTTTACCGGAATTTCACTTGTTCACGATATTTTCGACCCCGAATCAGGCTCTTAGTGGCGAATTGGTGTACGGGATGGATTTCCGGGAACTGGCGAAAAGTATTGTTTGCAATGTTATTGCCGTGGCGCTGTCGATGACGGTTTCCGCGGTAAACGGGCTGTTGCCGCATCGCCCTGACTGGCTGGAACGGGTGGAAGAGCTGGCATCGCATTTTCGGGCGGTTTCCGAAGGGAAAACGGTTCCGGAAAATGAAGCCGGGCCAGCCGCAGAAGAGACGGAATTCGCACCACCCGCTATGCAGGACGATTTCCAGCGTTTGCTGACGGCCTATAATCATCTGTGGCAGTTTACCCAGAATCTGCGAAGTGACGGGCTGGGGCTCGACGACGAATTTTGCGAGCGAATTGAATCCGAATGGTCCGTGACCACTCTGCTGACCTATATGCGAAATGCGGACCGGGCGCTGCAGGATCATGCCACCGAAGCCGTTGAAGCGGCCGGACATGTAATGGCGCCGCCGGGCGATCCCCGGTAACCATCCCCTCGACCGTTCCCGAAGGCCGCCGCGATTGTCTCGCGGCACGGCACGGCCTATCCTTCAGGTCTTTCGACTCGCAGGAGGCGCCCGATGAAAGACGCTGTATTTGGTGGAACCGGCAGGATACTTTCCCGCCCCGGGCTTGGCTGTATGGGGATGTCCCATATCTATGGCGCGGCGGACGACGCGGAATCGATCGCGACAATCCAGGAAGCGATCGATCTTGGTGTACAGCTGCTGGATACCTCCGCCAGCTATGGCAGCGGCCATAATCAGGAATTGATCGGCAAAGCCATCAAGGGCCGTCAGGACAAGGTTCTTGTGCATTGCAAGTTCGGCAGCCGGCGTAACGCCAGTGGCCAAAGCGTTTCCTCCAGCGCCAGCATCGATACGGCGCGTGAAGACTGCGAAGACGCGCTGCGCCGGCTCGGGGTGGAGGCGGTGGACATCATGGCGCCGTCCAGAGTCGATCCGGAGGTCCCGATCGAGGAAACCGTCGGGGCGCTTTCCCGGTTGGTCGAAGACGGCAAGCTGCGCTTCGTCGGATTATCGGAGGCAGGCGTCGAGTCGATCCGCCGCGCCAACGATGTCCATCCCATTGCCTCGCTGCAGATGGAATATTCGTTGCTGACCCGGGACTATGAGGCGGAACATAAAGCGGTCTGCGCGGAATTCGGCATGGCGCTTATGGCTTATGCGCCTTTCGGACGCGGACTATTGACCGGCATGTTTGAGAGCGCGGCTACGATCCCCGAGGGCGACCGCCGCCCGAAGGATTTTCCGCGTTTTCAGGAAGGCAATCTGGAAAAAAATCTGGCGCTGGTCGCGAATCTACGGGCATTGGCGGATGCGAAAGGCGCAACGCCGGCGCAGGTCGCGCTTGCCTGGGCGATGGCCCAGGGTGATGAGGTGTTTCCGATCCCCGGCGCGAAATCTCGCGGCCATCTCAGGGAAAACGTCGCCGCCGCCAATGTGGAGCTTTCCGCGAAAGACCTCGCCGATCTTGGTGGCTGGTTCGCGCCGGAAAACGTGGCCGGCGACCGCTATGGCGAAAGAGGGATGGGACGGGTCAACCGATAGGCCGGCCCGCCCCGTCCGGGTCAGTGTTTCATGTTGCCGTGACCGCCATGCCCTTTATGCATGGCATCGCCGCCTTTCATGGCGCCGATCCCTTTGACGGGGACCGTGATTTTCATCTTGCCGGCCTTTTCGAAGACCAGCGTCAGGGGGAAGCTTTCGCCTTTCTTCAGCTTGCGCGTCAGGCCCAGAAACATGACGTGCAGACCGCCCGGTTTCAGCGTTACGGTTTTGCCGGAAGCGACGGCGATATGATCGACCTGCCGCATACGCATGATATTGCCGTCCCGGATATGGGTATGCAGCTCGACCCTCTTGGAGACATCTGCTTCGGCGGCGACCAGCCGGTCCTCCGCCTTGCCGTGATTGGTCAGCGTCAGAAAGGCGGCGCCGTTTCTGCCGACCGATGCGCGCGCCCAGGCGCCGGTAACGGCGACGCTCTTCATGGCCTGATGCATGCCCTGCTTTATGCCATGTCCGGACTGCATCTCATGTTTCATATGGCCGTCGGCGAGTGCCGGACCGGTAGCGAGCAGCGCGAGCGCGCTGAATAAAGTAACGACTTTCATCTCTCTGTTCCTTTGTGTTGCGGCCCGTTAGCCGCGATTGATCATTGATGGAAGGATTAACAGAGAAGAGTTGGTGGTCCGCGAATAGTCGCGGATGCTGTGACGTTGGATCGGGTGAGAGCTTCCGCCCGCGCCTTGGGGGCTTCTGATCGCGGAATTTCCAGGGCGGAAATTATTGCGGTATCGGCAGGCGCGGCACCGTGTGAAATCGGCAGGGGGCAGGCCTTGCAGGATGCGTGTGACTCCGGATTGTCCGGATCGCCGGGCAGTCCGGATGAGCCATGCGCGCTTGACAGGCAGAGCGTTTCCGCACCACCGAATGGCGTGGTGGCCGCGGCGATTTGTGTCCAGCCAAGTGGCAGCACGATATTGAGCAATACCGCCCAGACCGCCAGCATCTGGCCGGAAAATCCGAATTTAAGCCGAGTGATCAACAGATAATGCCGTTTCTCAAATTTCTTATTGCCGTCCGGAGCCTGTCGGGGGTGCAGGGCGCGCGCCGGACACGAACGCCCGTCGCCTGATATATGCCCCCGAATATCGCCGGTGCCGTGGCGCACAGGGCCGGTTCGCCGATTCCCTTCGCGCCCCACGGTCCGGTAGGTTCCGGGTCCTCGACTATATATGTGGTGATTGGCGGGATATCGCCAATAGTCGGAATCAAATAGTCATGAAGATTCTCGGTCCGCCCGGGCACATATTCCTCCATCAGCGCCAGCCCGAGCCCTTGCGCGGTGCCGCCCTCTATCTGACCCTCGACCTGTACCGGGTTTAGCGCGCGCCCGACATCATGCGCCGCCTCGATATGAAGAACTTTCACCGTTCCCAACGCGCAATTAACCTCTACCGCGGCGGTCTGGGCGGCAAAGCCGTACGTGCCATAGGGTTCGCCTTGCCCATGCGCATCAAGCCCGGTCGCTGGCGGGTCAAAGTACCCTTCGCCGGTAAGAACGTCGCCGCTCGCCTGGGCTTGAAGCGCGGCCAAATCGATCTCATGAACCGCTTCGCGGTCATGGACGATGATTGCGCCGTCGCGGATTTCCAACCGCGCATCGCCGCCTGCATTGGCCAGCCGCAAAATCTGCGCGCGCAAATCCTCGCCCGCGAGTTTGGCGGCATTGCCGGAGACATAGGCCTGTCGCGAGGCGGAGCTTTTCCCGGAATCGGGCGTTCGGTCGGTGTCGCCCCACACCAGATCGATATCGCGCATCGCAATACCCAGCGCATCGGCGGCCGCCTGTACCATCGTGGTGTTGGTGCCCTGGCCGATATCCTGCGCGCCGGAATAAAGTGTGACGCGCCCGTCCGCGGTCAGACCCATCCGCATGGTGGAGGGGTTGGAAAGGGATGTGTTGCCGCAGCCATACCACATGCAGCCAACACCAACGCCGCGCCGTAAATCGCCCGTCGCGACAGCATTAAACTCTTCGGCTGCCGCCCGTGCCGCTTGCCAGCCCGGCCGCAGCGCTTCCAGACATTGATCCAGCCCCGCGCTTTGCAGTACCTGTCCGGTGCCGGTTGCCTGACCCTTGCGGATGGCGTTTTGCAGGCGGAATTCCAGCGGATCGATGCCGGTTTTCTCAGCCATTTCATCCATCAGCGCTTCATGGGCGATGGCGGCCTGGGGCACGCCGAAGCCGCGAAAGGCGCCCGCGACCGGATCGTTCGCGAAAATCGCACGCGATCTGGCTTCTATCGCGGGGACGAAATAAGGACCGGATGCATGGATCGGCACGCGGTCTTTCACCGTCAGGCCCCAGGAAATATAGGCGCCGGTGTTGAAATCGCCCTCAAAGGAAAATCCGGTCAGCATGCCCTTCGCGTCGCAGCCATAGCGCGCTGAAATCCGCGACGGGTGCCGCTTCGTGCTGGCCGCCATCGATTCCCGCCGGCTATAGACCATGCGGACCGGGCGGTTCAGCTTCCAGGCGGCGACGGAGAGAAAGAGTTGCACCGACAGATCCAGTTTGCCGCCGAAACCGCCGCCACAGGCCGTCGGCACGATACGGACATTTTCCGGCGCGATGCCCAGAATCTGCGCGACCTCGTCCCGGTCCATATAGGGGGATTGCGTGCTGGCATAAATTTCCAGCCGGTCGCCGGCGCGCCGGGCCCAGCCTGCTTCCGGTTCGATATAGGCATGTTCGACAAAACCGGTTTCAAAATCGCCTTCCGCAGTGATCTCGCTGGTGGAAAGCGATGTGCCCGCATCGCCCTTTCGGACATAACCCTCGGCCAGAATATTTCGCGGCTTGTCGGGGTGAATATCGTCCGCACCCTCAGCGAGCGGCGCATCGAATCCCTGCATCGGGCCAAGTTCGGCCCACGCAATCGGAAGTACTTCGTCGCGGATGCCGTAGATGGTTTCATAATCGCCGACCAACGCCAGGACGGGTTCGCCGCGATACCGAACCTCCCCCTCCGCCAGCGCGGGTTGGTCCTTCACATCGGGATAAATCCCGTAACCGTTATTTCCAGGCACGTCCGCCGCCGTGATGACGTCCACCAGCCCCGGATGTGCCTTGATAAAATCATTGAGATCGCCGATTTCGAACGCCGCGCGCCAATATGGCGACCGCACCGCCCTGATCCACAACGCGTCAGCGGGTATATCGTCATCGCCGAAATTTTCCGCGCCGGTCAGCTTTGCTACACCATCGGTCTTGGCCGCGCGGGCACCCACCGCCGCGCCTGCCTCCGGATCGACGATGGCGGCCTCCCCGGTATTTCCAATATGGAGAATGGCCTCGATGATCTTGCGATATCCGGTGCAGCGGCATAGTACCCCGCCCAGCGCGTCCATGATCTCGTCTTCGGTCGGAGTCGCATTGCGTTGCAGCAAGTCGCTCGCCGCCATCAACATGCCTGGTGTGCAGATGCCGCACTGCGCCGCGCCGAAGGCGTGAAACGCTTCCTGCAGATCGTTCAGCTTTCCGTCCCGCGCCAACCCTTCGACGGTGACGACATCGCGCCCGGCGGCTTGCGCGGCCGGGACCATACAGGCGCATATCTGTTGTCCGTCCAGCATCACAGTGCACGCGCCGCAATCGCCGGCATCGCAGCCGATTTTCGTCCCGGTCAGCCCGAGTTCGCGGCGCAGGACATTGGCCAACCGTTCGGATGGATTGACGTCGATAGTCCGCGCAACACCGTTGACCGTCAGCGTTACATTCATCGTCCGGCCCCCAGTTCGGCGAGGGCGCGGCGGACAAGTGTCAGTGCCGCGTCATTGCGGTAATTGCCGGTGGCGCGCACGTCGTCAATCGGCGATAGCGGAGAGAGGTGTCTTTCAGTGGGAACTTCCGCTAACCCCGGTTCGATTTCTCGTCCGGCCAGCGCCGCTTCCAGTTCGGGCAATCGTTGTCCAACCGCCGAACAGGCACCGACCGCAATACGGGCTGAGGCGATCCGGTTGTCGCCATCCGCCTCCAGCACCGCCGCGACCATCGCGATGGAAATCACCAGATAGCGCCGCGCGCCAAGTTTCAGAAAGGTGGAGGTGCAATCGCCCGCGGGTTTGGGAACAATGATCGCGGTGACGAGCTCGTTCGTTCCCCTGACCGTTTCACGGTTTCCGGTAATGAAATCGCCAAGGGGAACGGAGCGGCTTTTCTCAATACTCGTTAACTCAACATCCGCATTCAGGGTAAGGAGCGGTGGCACTCCATCGGCTGCGGGGGATGCGTTGCAGATATTTCCCGCGATGGTTCCCGTGTTCTGGATTTGCCGTCCGCCGACTTCCCGCGCAGCCCGCTTCAAGCCGTCGAAAATGGCGGGCAGGGGTGTATCGGCGATCTCCGACCAGGTGGTCGTCGCGCCGATCCGCCAGGCGGACTCCTGCTCTTCTATCCCGCGCAGGGAAACGATACGGGAGATATCCAGCACATCGTCATCGACAATCCCGCCGGCCCGCGCGGGATAGAAATCCGTCGCACCGGCCACGGGAGAAAACTTGCCGTTTGCCAGTGCTTTCAGCGCGTCATTCAGGGAGTCAGGTTGCAGATATTCCGGCATTACTCGTCCGGTGACGACTTTCCTTCGAGAAGATACCCAAATCGCTCCCGCGCGCTTCTGGCTTCATCCGGCGTCGGTGCGTTAACCATCGGAAACTGGTCACGCCAGTGGTAGGGGCGGCAGGCATCAATGATGGCCCGGCTGTTGGTCATATTGCCGGCCGCGCGATCCTCAGGCGGAATCCTGGGGTCCAGCGGCGTCGACCAGGCATTATGGATGATGTCGATTGAGGTTGCCGGGTCGGACCGGGTGATCATCGCCCAGGTGAGTTCCTCCAGATTTGACACATCCACATCGTCATCGACGACATAGACATACTTCCCCGCATAGGCGCCGAGATGACACATTGAAGCGACGTGCCCGGTCTGCATCGCATGCCCGGGATAGCGCTGCTTGATCGAAACGCCGACAAGCATCCGGCCGTTGCCAACTTCATGTGCCCAGGCGGCGGTGACGTCGGGTATCCCGGCGCGCTCGATATTGTCCCGCAACATTGCGGACCGGGTAATCGATCTGTAACGCGCCAGTTCATCCGGTGGGCGTTGCGGCGGCGCCCCCAGCATGATCGGGTTGTTGCGGTGATAAATCGCGACTACTTCCATGGTTGGTTCAGGGCGCTCGTCAGAGGCGTAGTACCCCGTCCATTCGCCAAACGGACCTTCTCGGCGCTGGTCATCCGGATCTACAAACCCCTCGATGACTATTTCCGCGTCGGCCGGGAAGGGCAGGCCGGTATGTTTTCCCCTGACACATTTGAGTGCTTCGCCCCGCATCGCGCCGACCACGTCAAACTCGCAGACCCCCGGGGGCATTTCCGTGCAGCCATTCAGAAAGGTCATTGGGTCGCCGCCAATGACGACGACGGACGGCATTTTTTCGCCCCGGGCGAACCATTTATCGCGGTGAACCCGGCCATGCTTCCCGGGCGAAATGTAAAATCCGACATGCTTGCTGTCCTGGATCATCACCCGATAGGTGCCGACATTCAGCCAATCCGTGTCAGGGTCCTTGGTGACATTATATGACCCGGTTCCGATATACCGGCCGCCATCGGGTTTGTGCCAAAGAGGCGTCGGAAAAATACCCAGATCAACGTCATCGCCTTCGATGATGTTCTCCAGCACCGGGCCATCGGTCACAATTTCATGCGGGATCGGCTCAAACCCCTTTACCTGATGCTGGTAATAGGCTTCTGACAACGCCACCTTGTCCAGATCGGTCGGAAAGCCGAGCGTCATGTTCTTGCGTTTTCCGCCAAAGAAATTGACCAGAACACGAAACCCTTTCTCATGGCCCTTTATTTCGTCAAAGACCACACAGGGGGCTTCATCGGGGTGCATCACTAGCTCGGTTGCCGCGCCTATTTCCTCATCCGTATCAAACCCCTTGGCGACGACGACCTCGCCAAGTTTATCCGCTTCTTCCAGCCATTCACGCAGATCGCGATAGGGCAGCGATGCTTTAAGATTGCTGAGTGATTTCGCAGTATTGTCGGCCATCGAAAGTCTCCCTTACTGCCGTCTGAGCGGCGTAAAAATCAAAATGATGTATAGCCTGCATCCACCGTCATATCGGTGCCCGAGACATAGCTCGCCTCATCGCTCGCGAGGAAAAGTGCCGCCGCGGCAATTTCTTCCGGTTGGCCGAGGCGGCCGATATGAAGACGTGGACCGTGCCGTTCCAGCACGTCTTCGAGCGATGCGTTGCGCACCAGAAGACGCGGCGTTTGAATCGGGCCCGGCATGATCGAATTGCAGCGGATGTTATCGGCCGCGTAATCGATGGCGATGTTCTTGCTCAGCAGGCGAATGCCGCCCTTCGACGTCGCGTAGACCGCGCGTTCCTTGGGCGAGACCATGCCGTATATTGAGGAGATATTGACGATGGAGCCGACGCCCGCTTCCAGCATCTGGATCAGGCAATGCTTGGCGACGATGACCATACCGGTCAGGTTGATATCCAAAACGCGCCGGTAATCCTCAATCACCGTTTCATGAACGCGGGCCTTTTTATCCTGACCCGCGGCGGCGTTCATCAGACAGGTGATCGGCCCGAATTCCTGCCTGGTTTTCGCACAGGCCGTGGCGACCGAGTCTTCATCCGTTACATCGCACACCATGGCGATGGCGCGCCCGCCCGCGTCGTTGATGTCCTGGGCGGTCTTTTTGACGTTTTCCTCCGCGATATCGACGCAGGCGACCGCCGCGCCTTCCTTGCCCCAAAGCCTCGCAGTGGCGCCGGCGATATATCCGCCCGCCGCCGTCACAAAGGCTACCTTTCCATCCAATCGTCCCATTTTTTTCTCCCTGTATTGTGCTTTTTCGTTATCCGCGCAGTTCGATCTGTTCGCCGTCCGGCCCCTCAAACACCGTGCGGCGCCAGCCTTGTTCACGCGGCACTCTCGCGGCTGTCTCATAGGGTTCGGTCAGGCATTTGACGCCGCTTGATTTCAAGGCGGCGATGGCGCCGTCCAGATCGTCGGTTTCGAAACAGAAATGGAACCCCTTCATATCGCCATCCGAAAAATGGGTGAGTTCCAGCACGGTATCGCCGGATTTCAGATAGGCGATGCGAAATCCCGGCCCGGCGGTATGTTCGAAATATTTCTCGCAGCCGAAATGGGTTACGTAGAATTCGATCGAGCGGTCGATATCCGCCACATGAAGCGCGACATGATCGATCCTTTTGAACATATAAAACTCTCTGTCTGAAACCGTGAGAATCCGCTCCAGCGCGCCAAGAGTCAAACCCGCGCGCTTCTTTTCGGAAAAAGCCATGGCCAAGATGCGTCAACGCCCTGTAACATCGAAAGATCATAAAAATCCATGTCTGGCACAGACAACGGAATCGGAGGTTGTCATGGACGGATCGTTCAGCGTCGATATTCCCTCGGTCAAGGACCAGGTCAGCGAAGAAGAATGGCAGGCGCGGGTCGATCTCGCCTGCGCGTACCGAATCGTCGATTATTATGGCTGGACCAATGTCATTGCCAATCACATCTCGCTCCGCGTCCCGGGTGAGGAGGAACACTTCCTGATTAACCCTTATGGGCTGATGTATGACGAGGTGACGGCCTCGTCCCTTGTGAAAATTGATCTTGACGGCAACAAGATCATGGACAGCCCGTTCGACATAAACCAGGCGGGATACGTCATTCATTCAGCCATTCACGGCGCGCGCAAGGATATCACCTGCGCGATCCACACCCATACAGAAGCGGGCATGGCGGTATCGGCTCAGAAATGCGGACTGTTGCCGCTTTCCATGGCGGCAATCCGGTTTTACGGACATCTCGCCTATCACGATTATGAAGGCGTCGTGCTGGATGTGGAGGAACGGGAAAGCATCGTCGCGCATCTCGGTGATAAATACGCCATGATTCTGCGTAATCACGGGCTGCTGACTCTCGGCCGCAATCTCGGCGAGGCGTTTTACCTGATGTATAATCTGGAGAAATCCTGCCGGTCTCAGCTTGCCGCGATGGCCGGGGGCACGGAGCTGGAGATCCCGTCCGAGGACGTGCTGAGAAAATCAGCGGCGCAAAGCTGGATACCGAATAACAACCGTACGGATATGCACCCGACCTGGCCCGCGCTGGTGCGCAAGATGGACCGGATTGATCCGGGTTTTCGGACCTAGCGCTTATAGGTTCCGAGGCCGGGGCGGAAGCTTTTTTCGTCAAGAAATTGTTTCATCCCTTCCTGACGGCCATGTTCCTGATCGACGCGTTGCAGCGCATCGCTCTTGCACCGCAGATAATCAGCGGCCTGTTGCATGGTCATGTGGCGGACGGACCGGATCGCTTCTTTGGTATATCGGATCGCCCACGGGTTCTTCTTGAGAAGCTGTTTTGCGATCTTTAGCGTTTCCGACTTCAGCTTCGACGCGGGAAAGGAAAAATTGATAAAGCGCATGGCCGCTGCTTCCTTGCCGGAAAATGTTTCGCCCGAAATCGAGTACCACATGGCATCCCGCGCGCTCATCACCTGATTGACATTCCAGCCGACCAGCCCGCCGGGAATATGGCCCCAGATTATTTCTGAAATGCCGAATTGTGCCTTGTGGGCTGCCGTGGCGACATCGCAGGATACGACCGGTGTCAGGCCGCCGCCGAAAACAAAGCCATTGACCATAGCGATGGTCGGTTTGGGGAATTCTATCAACCTGTTTGACCGCCAGCTTTCGGATGCTTCCGATGCCCGGAATTTTTCTTCCGGATCGCCGGTGGTTCCCCGGAAATATTCCTTCAGGTCCTGACCGGAGCAAAATGCTTTCCCCGCCCCGGTGAGGCTCAGCAGTTTGCAATCCGGATCGGTTGCCAGCCGGTAGAGCGCTTCATCCATCTCGTAATGGAGCTGCGGGTTCATCGCGTTGCGCTTTTCCGGCCTGTTGAGAATAAGGAAGGTTATTCCGTCCTTGCGCTGTTCGACCTCTATGGTCTGGTAATCATATTTCCTTGCGGCCTTACTGGAACTGATCTTCGCTGCTTTTTTTTGCCATGGAACCCTCCCTGTGGCCTGCGGCGTCTAGTCGTAATTCCTGAGGATATTCCGAGCGATGACCCATTTCATGATTTCTGTCGGGCCCTCGGTAATACGGAAGCTGCGCGCCTGCCGCCATAGCTGTTCGATCGGCAGGTCGGTGGTCAGCCCGATCCCGCCATGCACCTGCATACAGCGGTCGGCGGCCCGGAAGCCCAGCTCATCGGCGTACATTTTCTGGATAAACCCGTCGGTGCGGTCCAGCTCGCCCTGCGCCGCCATGTCGGCCGCGTTATAAACCATCAGCCGCGCGGCCTGTAGTTCCACATGGGTGTCTGTAATCATCCACTGCACTGCCTGGCGGTCGGATAGCTTGTGGCCGAACGTTTCGCGCTGTTTGGCGTATTCGCACATCATATCGAGGCAGCGCTGCGCCGTGCCGACGCCCCGCGCGCCGTGCTTCAGCCGCCCATGCGCCAGAAACCGCTGACCAAGCGCAAAACCGCCGCCTTCATCGCCTATGCGTTGTTCGACCGGTACTTCGACATTGTCGAAATGGATTTCACACGGCCAGTCGCCCATCATGGTTTCGAACTTGGTGGTGATCTTGATGCCCGGCGCGTCCATATCGACCAAGAACATCGAAATACCGCCGCGCGATCCCTTTGACCGGTCAGTCGCTGCCAGTAACTGGCAGAAATCAGCCTCGTCCGCGTCGGTGATGAAGCGCTTGGTCCCGTTGATGATGTATTTGTCGCCGTCGCGTACTGCGGTTGTCCGCATGCCGCCGGGATCGCCGCCCGCATCCGGTTCGGTCTGGGCGAAACAGGCTGTCTTTTCCCCTTCAAGAACGGGATAGAGATATCTTTCCTTCATTGGTTCGGAAAGCTCGTAAAGCGGTGCGCGGACCTGCGGCCCCATCATTCCGCCCAACCCGCGCGTCGGCACCGCAATAGTACGTCCCAGCTGTTCCCAGACGATGACCAGGGACATCAGATCCGCGCCGACCCCGCCATATTCTTCGGGGACTTCCATTTTCCAGATGCCGAGCTCCTTTGCCCGGGCATGGAATTTTTCCTTCCACTCCGGTTTCAGCTCACCATTTTCGCAGCTCTCGAGTTCATAGGGGATCATTTCCTCGTCGACGAAACGCTGCATCGTTTCGCGGAACATCCGATGTTCGTCTGAAAGCGGGTATTCCATTAGGGCCTCCACTGCCGAAATTTTTATTGCTGAATGATCCGGGTGCGGGCGGGGCTTGTCAACGGATGGTCCCCGTTGACCGGTTTTGGGGGCGGGTCTAGAAAGGTTGCATAATAAAAAACATTTCTTGGGAGGCACGGATCATGGCCGGATCATTCCGGGCGCTTGTGCTTGAAGAAGGCGATGACGGTGTTACCGCGTCGGTTCAGATGCTGGATGAGAACCGGCTGTCCGACGGTGATGTCACGGTCGCGATTTCCCATTCCACCCTGAATTACAAGGACGGCATGATCCTGAAAGGGATCGGACGTCTGGTGCGTGACTATCCGCACGTGCCGGGGATCGATTTCGCGGGGACCGTGGAGTCCTCCGACAGCGAAGATTTTGCCCCAAGCGATGCGGTGATACTGACGGGCTGGCGTGTGGGCGAGGTCCATTGGGGTGGGTTCTCCGAAAAGGCGCGGGTGAAATCCGACTGGCTTGTGCCGATGCCGGACGGGATGACGGCGGAACAGGCCATGGCCATCGGCACGGCGGGTTTTACTGCCATGCTTTGTGTGATGGCGTTGCAGGACCACGGTGTAACGGCCGACGCTGGACCCGTTCTTGTCACGGGTGCCAATGGCGGTGTCGGCGGTGTCGCCATCGCCCTGCTGAAATCTAACGGCTATGAGGTTCACGCTTCTACCGGCCGACCGGAACTGGCCGACCGGTTGCGCGCGCTCGGCGCGGCGGAGATCGTCGAACGGTCGGAGCTGGATGTCGAGACCAAACGCCCGTTACAGACCGAGCGCTGGGCGGGCTGCATAGACGCGGTCGGCGGCAATACGCTTGCCACAGTGCTGACCCAGATCAAATATGGCGGATCGGTCGCCTCTTGCGGGCTCGCCGGCGGCAACGCGCTCAACACCACGGTCATCCCCTTTCTGTTGCGCGGGGTAAATCTGCTCGGGATTGATTCCGTTATGTGCCCGGTGGCGCGGCGCATGGTGGCGTGGGATCGGCTGGCGAAGGAATTGCCGGCGGACGCGTTCGGCGCGCTGACGGAAGAAGCGGGTCTCGCCGACTTGCCTGGTCTCGCCGGAAAAATTCTTAAAGGACAGACCACCGGCCGGATCGTAATCGATGTAACCGCCTGACAGGGCGATATAAGGGAAGAGGAAGATAATGGATTTTCACCTGCCGGAAGAGCTGCAGATGCTCAAGGACAACCTGCGGCGTTTTGTCGATAACGAGCTGATCCCGATCGAGCGGGAGACCAATGACGGCACGGATTTCCTTCCGGGCGTAAAGGAAAAACTGGAGGAAAAGGCTCAAGGGCTCGGCCTCTGGATGTTCGATGTGCCGGAGGAATATGGCGGGCTCGGGCTCGGCCATCTGTCGAAGGCGGTAATGTGGGAAGAAATGGCCCGGACCATCGCCATTCCGGCCCGCAACGCGTCCATCTTCGGCCCTCGTGTGAGCCCCATTCTCTATTCCCTGACCGATGCGCAAAAGGAACGCTGGTTGTTCCCGGTTATCAATGGCGAAAAGAAAAGCTGCTTCTGTCAGACCGAACCGGAAGCCGGTGGCGATCCGGGCGGCATGCGGACAAACGCGGTGCGCGATGGCGATGAGTATGTGATCAACGGGCATAAACGCTTCATCACCGGAGCGGGCGATGCGGATTTCGCGCAGGTCGTCACCTCCACCGATCGTGAAAAGGGCTCGCGCGGCGGCCTCACCGTCTTCCTGATGGATATGGACACGCCGGGCATCACGCGGTTGCGCCAGCAGGATATGATGATCGCCGACAGGCCCTGGGAAATCCTGTTTGAGGATGTTCGTGTGCCGGTCGATCAGCGTGTCGGAGAAGAAGGCGACGGCATGAAGGCGGCGCAAAGCTGGCTGACCGAAGGGCGCTTGCGTCATGGCGCGCGGGGCATCGGGGTGATCGAACGCTGTCTGGAACTCGCCTGTTCCTATGCCCAACAACGCAGCACATTCGGTTCCAAACTGTCGGACCGGCAGACCGTGCAGAACATGATTGTGGAAATGTATCAGAATGTCCATCAGCTCCGCCTCATGGTCTATAACGCCGCCTGGCGCGCCGATCAGGGAGAGGATGTCCGGAAAGAATCCTATATGTGCAAATATTTCGGCGACGAAATGTCATTCAAGGCCGCTGATCGCTGCATGCAGATTCATGGCGGGATGGGGCTGACCAAGGATCTCCCGATTGAGCAGTTCTTCCGCGATCAGCGCAGCATGGTTATCACCGAGGGACCAACTGAAATCCTCAAAATGGCGCTGGCGCGGCAGATTTTCCGCCAGTATGGCGATTGATTATGGCGATGGACGGAACAACCCTGCCGCCGCCCAGACCGACTCTTAAGGAATTCGGCGCCTTCGCCGGTCATATCGGCATCAGGCTGGTCGAATGGGAGCTCGACCGTTGCGTCATCGAGTTCGACGTGACGGAACAGAATCTCAACGGCACCGGGGTACTCCATGGCGGCTGCCTTGCCACCGCGCTGGATACCGCGATCGCCCATGCCGCGATCTATTGCACGGTGCCGGAGAATTTCCGGTCGGGCGCGACGGTGACGCTTAGCGTGAATTTCGTCGCCGCCGGCAGGCCCGGCAGCCGTATCACGATCGAAGCACACAAGACAGGCGGCGGGCGAACGATGTTTATGTCGGTCGCCGAGGCGCGTGACGAGCGCGGCGTCGTTATCGGCCATGCCCAGGGGGTGGGGCGTTATCGCGACGGCTGCCATACGCCGGAGGGGATTCCCCGTCCCGCCGGTGTGGAACCCGGAAAATCACCGCCGCGGCTTAATCCCGACGGCACGAATAACGAAGATTGAGGCTGGTAATGTTTCGTAATGTCGACCCGTTGTTGAAACCGGAATCGATGGCCATTGTCGGAGCTTCCGAGACAGGCGGCGAAGGATGGTCCCGCGTATTGTTTCAAAACCTGAAGGATGCGGGCATGCCGCTTCGCGCCTATCTGATCAACCCGCGCCGGGAAGAGCTCTGGGGTGAAAAGGTCTATCCCGATTTCGCGTCCTTGCCGGAACAGGTGGATCATGCCGCCGTGCTGGTGCCCGCGCGTTTTGTGAATGAAGTAATTAAGGACGGCATTGCCAACGGGCTGAAGGCGGCGACGATTTTCTCCGCCGGGTTCGGTGAAGGCCGCAAGAAAATTGGCGCGGAGCGCGGAGAAGAGCTCAGGCAGATGGTGACGGACGCCAACCTGTCGGTTTGCGGTCCCAACTGCATGGGGACGTTTTCGCTGCCCCGGAAAATCCTGCAATACCCGACCAGCCGCTTGCGCAATCTGAAACAGGGTAATGTCGGCGGCGTGTTCCATTCGGGCGGCACGCTCGGTTACTGGTTCGCGCGCGCCGCGCAGCGCGGGCTTGGTTTTTCCTATGCGGTGTCCTGCGGCAATGAATTTGGCCTCGATTGCGCGGATTACGTCAATTTTCTGGTTGACGATCCGGATACGGAAATCATCGTCGGCATGTTGGAGAGTATCCGGCGGCCCGACGCCTTTATGGCGGCGGCCGAACGCGCCTTCCATGCCGGAAAGCCGGTTATCGTGTTGAAACTCGGCCGTTCAGAAATGGGCAAGGAACAGGCGAAGACCCATACCGGCGCGGTGGCGGTCGATGACGATGTGTTTATGGCGGCCTGCCGCCGCCTGGGTGTGACGCGGGCCAATAATCTCGACGATATGGTGGAGATTGTTCTCGCCTTCCAGCAGAAGCGTTATCCGGCGGGGAACCGGCTGGCGGTCGTCACCTCGTCCGGCGGCGCGGTCGGGTTATCGATCGACGCGGCGGAGGAAGAGGGCGCGACGCTGGCGCAGCTTGCCCCCGAAACCATTGCGAGAATGGAAGAAATCATCCCCGAAGATGTGGATGTCCATAACCCGATGGATGCGGGCACGCGGCTTGCCGGGAATGTGGAGCGGTTCTCGCAGCTCTGCAGCCTGTTTGCCGACGATCCCGGGGTCGATATTGTGGCGTTGCAGGGGCGTCTGCCGCTGCCAACCGATACGGAAGAAACCCACCAGCATTACGTTCGGCTGAAAGGTGAAACCGACAAACCGATCATCGGTCTTGTCCGGATGAGTGAAAATGCCGACGACAAGTACCGTGATTTTCAGGACGCGGCGGGTATCCCGTTCCTGTTCGGAATTCCGCAGACGGTGCGGGCGGCACAGGCGCTGATCAAATATGGTGAGGCGCTGCGGCGCGGCATTCCTGAAATTCCGCCGGTGAATCTGGACAGCACCCTGAATGATGACACCCTCGCTCCGGCTTTGGAAGAAGCCGGTATTCAGGCCCCCAAACAGGCCATTGCCGCTGATCCGAAAGGCGCCGCGGATGCGGCCGCCGAAATCGGCTTTCCCGTCGCGCTCAAAATTGTCTCCGATTCAATCAGCCACAAGACCGAAGCCGGAGGTGTCCGGTTGGGGCTCGACAGCCGGGAAGCGGTGATTGCGGAAGCGGAAGACCTGATCGCCTCGATCGGCGCGGACAATATATCAGGCTTTCTGGTGCAGGAGATGGTGTCGGGCACCGAGATGCTGGTGGGGATCCGCAATGATCCGGGGTTCGGTCCGTTGCTGGTAGTCGGGCTGGGCGGGGTATTTGTCGAGGTTCTTAAAGATGTGTCGTTGCGCCTCGCCCCCGTTGACGAAAACGAAGTTCATGCGATGCTGTCGGAGTTACGTAGCGCCAAAATTCTGGACGCTTTCCGGGGGCAGGCGGCTCGCGACGTGGACGCTCTCGCCCGGGCGGTTTCAATACTCTCGGCGTTCTTTCTGGAACATCGGGAAAATCTGTCTGAAATCGAGATCAATCCGTTGATCGTTCTCGAAGAAGGGCAGGGTGTCCGGGCAGTCGATATAAGGCCGGTCTGGAAAAATTAGGCCGCAACCAATTCAGCAAGGGAGGAATTAATGCTGACCAAGAAATACACCTGCGTAAAAGTCGATCAACAGAAGGACGGGATCACTTGGGTGACATTCAACCGTCCCGAAAAACGCAACGCGATGAGCCCGACATTCCATCGCGAAATGATGGAAATCATGAAGGCGCTGGAAATCGATCCGGATACCAAGCTGGTTATTCTGACCGGTGCCGGAACGGCCTATAGCGCGGGCCAGGACCTAAAGGAATATTTCCGTGAGACCGACGGTAACACGGCAGCCAAGGCCGAAGCCGGCGCCAACAGCCGTTGGCGCAGCGACGTGCTTTGGATGTACAACAAGCCGACCATCGCGATGATCAACGGCTATTGCGTTGGGGGTGCTTTCACCCACTGCATTTGTTCCGACTTTGCCGTTGCTGCCGATGACGCAATCTTCAGCCTGTCGGAAGTCAATTGGGGGATCCTGCCGGGCGGCATGGTTTCCAAGATGATGTCGGATACGGTCAGCCCGCGCGATGCGATGTATTACGCCTGTTCGGGCCGGACCTTCACCGGCAAGGAAGCGGAAAAGATGCGTCTGGTGACGATGTCGGTGCCGAAGAAAAACCTGAAGCGCGAAACGCTTAAACTCGCCAAGGAATTGCTGCAGAAGAACCAGAATGTGTTGCGCGGCACCAAACACGCCATCCGCGCTACCCAGAATATGCATTGGGATGCGGCGGCGGATTACCTCGCGGCCAAGCAGGCTGAGATCAAAATGCGCGATGCGGCGCGTGGTCATGATTCCTATCAGGAAGGTATCCGCCAGTTTATCGACGAAAAGGCCTATAAGCCGGTCTTCTCGCCCTATATCGGGGCCGGCGAGGGTAAAGGCGGCGCAACCAAAAAATCCGCGAAGAAAAGCGCGAAAAAAGCCGCCAAGAAGGCGGCACGGCGGAAATAATCCCCGCCATTTCGGGAAACGGAAAGGGCGGTCTTCGGGCCGCCCTTTTTATATCGGGATTACCAGCAGCGTATCGACCCGGCGGGAATCGAACACGCAGATGCGGCTCTTTATTTTGGGTCCGCCCTCTTCAAAGACGATTTCATCGACATATTTTCCGGTATTGAAGACCGAAATATCGCCTTCTTCCATTGTCCGGATGACGCCATAACCCGTCTGCGCCTTCCAGGCGCCGTTCTCCTCACCGCGTACCCTTACCGCGCTGATCAGGTGGCGATAGACATGCGGTTCATAGATATTGGCGTTGCGCAGGCTGACGATCCGGTCGACCAGCATGCCGCGGCTCGTGCAGGTGATGATGCCCGCCGGTAATCCCGCGTCATGATCGACCCGTGAAATCACCTGATAGAAACATTTCTCCGTGAAGAAATCCGGCCATTCCTCAAGCCGGTCGTCATCGATGCAGTGGGCGTAATCGTATATCAGGTTGCGGATTTGCCGTTCCGCTTCTTCCGGCGTCATTGCTTGGCTCTTCCTTCGTTAAATTTCCATCAGGGAACGCCAGCCGTTCCAGAATCCGCGGATCGAAACTTCAGTCGCGCGCGAATTCTCGCTTGGTTCCACGTCGCGCCCGCCCATTTCAAGCATCGTCAGGCTGTCGCCGTCGCGTATCGTCGCCCGCTGGACCCAGCCGCCAACGACCCCGTCCTCCATGGAAATCAACCCGGCCGGGCCGATCATGTTGCTTTGCGTCACGCGGATATCGTGCTGTTCGTCGGTGTCTTCCTCGGTTCCCAACACCCACCAGACCAGCTCGCAATGTTCAGGGCCCTTGGGAACGCACAGGCGCAACGCGAGAGAATTGTATATCTGCTGGCAGACAAAGTTGGGATAGATCGACTGGATCGCCAATGTGGTGCCGCAATCGAATTCGCGCCATTTCTCGACCAGTTTCGGGTCGGCCATCTCGAATCCGTGATCCATGGCGTGCAGGTTTTTGCCTTTATAGGCATCGTCGGCCCCGCTATCGGTTTCCTCCATCGAATAGCTGATATGGTGCCAGCCATCGCCGGACAGCTTGATACCGCCATCCATGGTAAGCCGGTTGATCCCGAAGGCGGCCTGGAACATGTGCAACAGACTCGCGTGATAGGAATCGCGCACGTTCTCCATGTAGAGCTTCCAGTTATTCGGCATGTATTGGTGATGCATGCCGATCAGCTTCATCTTGCGCCCGGCAACCCGGTCCAGATTGGCGCGCATTTCCGCGCCCAGATAATCCGAGAGCGCGGGCACCGCGTCGCTGAAACTCGCGAAGACCAGCCCGTTATAGCTGTCGACCCGCAGGCGCGGCATGCCGCGCCCTTCCATGGAAAAATCTTCCGGCATGCCGCCGCGACCGTTGATGCCCCGGCGGAACGCCACCGATGTCAGATTGCCCTTCAGGTCGTAAATCCAGTTGTGATAGACGCAGGTCAGGTGATCTTCATTGCCCTTGGATTTGGTGCAGACCAGATTGCCGCGATGGCAGCATTGATTGACCAGCACATTGATTGCGCCCTCTTTGTCCCGGACCATGACGACCGGCGTATCCCCGGCATAGCGCGTTACAAAATCGCCGGTCTCCGGTACTTCCGATTCCATGCCGATGAAATTCCACACCGCGCCGCGGAAGATACGCTGCTGCTCTTCGACGTAGATTTCGGGGTCGGTATAGACGCGATAGGGAACCTGGTGGACACCCTGTCCGGGCCAGCCCACGCATTGTTTAAGGTCTTCGGTTGTCATGGCGCACATGGTTTTCACTCCATATCTGCGATGATAAGGCGATTTTACGCAAAGGCGTATGCGACCGCACGCCGCATTACTTTCCGGGGATCAGCAGCCCTGTA
>Ga0181589_10000580_pt1 | contig 26572 bp, 17 predicted proteins | sample 071ome_25_FD_132444 | JGI IMG/M metagenome (GOLD analysis project Ga0181589, IMG submission 132444) | Coastal salt marsh microbial communities from the Groves Creek Marsh, Skidaway Island, Georgia - 071410BT metaG (megahit assembly) | ecosystem: Environmental > Aquatic > Marine > Intertidal...
ACTTTAGGGACCGATGGAGCACACGCTTTAGGGACCGATGGAGTACACTTTAGGGACCGATGGAGTACACTTTAGGGACCGATGGAGTGCAATCCAGGGACCGTGCCGAGTATTTTTTCTCGATCGATCGGTCGTTGACGTCGGCCCGCACACGACGACGGACGTCGACGGCGCGGCGGGTGATGCGAGCGATGCGGCGAGCGGTGCGACGAACGACGTGTGAACGCGCGGTGCGCGCGGTGTGTGGGACGACGTCGGCGTCGACGGCGGCGACGGCGGCGACGGCGGCGACGGCGACGCGCGAGTCCCATCGCCATCATCATCATAATCATGAACAGTGGTCCCGCGATCGAACGGTCGCGTCGGCGGCGACGTCGTCGGCGAGCGCGTGGCGACGGGCGAATCGAGGGTACGCGTCGGCGACGGCGTCGTACGAGATCATCGATCACGAGTACGACGCCCTGGTGGTCGGGGCGGGAGGCGCGGGTTTGCGCGCGGCGATCGGTTTGGGCGAACACGGTTTCAAGACGGCGTGCGTGACGAAGCTTTTCCCGACGCGGTCGCACACGGTGGCGGCGCAGGGAGGGATAAACGCGGCGTTAGGGAACATGACGGAGGATGATTGGCGGTGGCACGCGTACGATACTGTCAAGGGGGCGGATTGGCTCGGAGACCAGGACGCCATTCAGTACATGTGCAGAGAAGCGCCCAAGGCGGTGATCGAATTGGAAAAGTACGGCATGCCCTTCTCGAGAACGGACGAGGGGAAGATTTACCAGCGTGCGTTCGGTGGTCAGTCGTTGGATTACGGCAAGGGTGGACAGGCGTATCGATGTGCGGCGGCGGCGGATCGAACGGGACACGCCATGTTGCACACGCTCTACGGCGCAGCGTTGAAGCACGACGTGCAATTCTTCGTGGAGTACTTTGCGTTGGATTTGATCATGGACAAGGGCGAATGCGTGGGCATCATGGCGCTGTGCCTCGAGGACGGTACCATTCACAGGTTCAGATCCCACCAGACCATTTTAGCCACCGGCGGATACGGTCGGGCGTACTTTAGCGCCACCTCCGCGCACACGTGCACGGGCGACGGCAACGCCATGGTCGCTCGAGCGGGCTTGCCTTTGCAGGATCAAGAATTCGTGCAGTTTCACCCCACCGGTATTTACGGCGCCGGTTGCTTGATCACGGAGGGTTCTCGCGGGGAGGGTGGCATCTTGCGCAACTCGGAGGGCGAGCGTTTCATGGAGCGCTACGCGCCGAGCGCCAAGGATCTCGCCAGTCGTGACGTCGTGTCCCGATCGATGACGCTCGAGATTCGCGAGGGAAGAGGCGTGGGTAAGGACAAAGATCACATCTATTTGCACCTGAACCACTTGCCGCCGGAACTCTTGGCGGAGCGTCTCCCGGGAATTTCCGAAACCGCCGCCATTTTCGCCGGCGTCGACGTCACCAAGGAACCCATTCCCGTCATCCCCACCGTCCACTACAACATGGGCGGTATCCCCACCAACTACAAGGGCGAAGTCGTCGCGCCGAAGAACGGCGATCCCGACGCCATCGTCCCCGGTTTGCTCGCCGCCGGCGAGGCGGCGTGCGCCAGCGTGCACGGCGCCAACAGACTGGGCGCCAACTCGTTGTTGGACATCGTCGTCTTCGGTCGAGCATGCGCCAACACGGTGGCGGGTAAGCTCAAACAAGGCGCACCACACCGTAAGATTGCCGACGACGCCGGATCGAACGCCATCGAACGTCTCGAAAAGATTCGTAACTCCACGGGCACGGCGCCGACGGCGATGCTTCGCAAGACGATGCAAAAGGTGATGCAAGAGGACGCCGCCGTCTTCCGAACGCAAGAGACGCTCGCCAACGGATGCACGCGCATCGATGACGTCGCCGCGCAGTTGGACAACCTCAAGCTCACCGACCGCTCCTTGGTTTGGAACACCGACTTGGTCGAGGCGCTCGAGCTCCACAACCTCATGCCAAATGCGCAAACCACCATGCACTCGGCCGAGCGTCGCAAGGAGAGTCGCGGCGCACACGCGCGCGAAGACTTCCCCGACCGTCTCGACGACGCGTGGATGAAACACACGCTCGCGTACGTCGAAAACGGTAAAGTTAAGATTGATTACAGACCGGTGCACGACTACACGCTCGACGCCGAGATGGACGTCATCCCGCCCAAGGCGCGCGTCTATTAAACGACGCGCGACGACGACTCGACTCGACTCGATTCTGCACGATGTTTTAAAATCATACACACACACGCATTGTTCAGTCCATCCATCCGCCGTCCGTCACGTGATCGCAGCCTCCGTCGCCCTCGCCTCGCCCGCCGTTCGTCGTCCGCCCGCCGGTCTGGTCGGTCGGTCGGTCGCCGCCACTCGCCCGCCCCACCCGCGGCGGTCGTCCTCATTCCGCCCGCGCGCGATGCCTCGCGCGTCCGACGTCGACGCCGATCTCGGGGCGGACGTCAAGGCGTTCGCCTCGACGCTCGGATTCGCCCCGAGCGCGGCGTCCGGGGACGTCGCGCGTGGATTCGACGACCGAGACTTTCGCGCCGAACATCTGCGGCGGGCGGCGGCGGCGTCGACGAAGAAGAAGGCGCGGGCGAGCGAGGACGCGGACGATGCGCGTCGCGATGCGCGAGGACGTCGAGGGACAAAGGCGTCGTCGACAGGCGCGCGCGATGGAGGCGATGGGACGGCGACGAAGGCGGAGGGGAGACGAGGGCGAGGGGACGTCTCGGAGGGCGACGGCGGAGACGGCGCGACGGCGCGGCGGGCGTCGGGGAAGAAACGACCGTGGAATCCTGGGGCGGGACCGATGCCGACGAAAGAGGAGAGCGGTGGTGATGGGAAGGGTACGCGCGCGCGCGATGGCGGTGGAGTCTCGGGTGGGGCGTGGTACGAGACGGTCAAGGCGTTGAACGCGGAGCTCGGCGAGGCGAAGACGAGGACGAAATCGAGCGCGGCGGCGCCGACGCGAGGGGAGCTCGAGGCGAAGGAAAAGATGGCGAAGAGCGCGTTAGAAGAGCGCGTGGGTTCATACGCGAAGAGGTTACAGCGTAAGAGCGACGCGAACGCCAAGTGGTTGGAGATGGTGCGCACGAGCGGTACGGCGAGCGACAAGGTGGCGGCAAACGTGTTGAGCGTCACCGAGGATCCGGTGGCCAACTTAAAAGCGTTGGAAAATTTACTAGGACTCGTCGAGCGCGCGCGCGCGAGCGGTGGAAAACGCGGGGCGGTGCAATCGATCACCGCGCTCGAGACGCTGTTTCGTGAGAGTTTACTTCCCGATAGAAAGCTCAAGTACTTTAGCGAGCAACCGCTCGCGGCATCGGCGGACGCGCCGCACGAACGCAAGCGTTTGATGTACTGGCACGTGGAAGATTCCATTAAGCGAATGTATCTGAGATTTATCGGAGCTCTGGACGAGCTCTCGAGAGATCCTCTGCCCATTCTCAAGGAAAAGTCGCTCAAGAGCGCGTACGCGTTGCTCAAGGCGAAACCGGAGGGTGAGCGTCAGTTGTTGAACATTCTCGTCAACAAACTCGGTGACCCGTCGAGAAAAATCGCTTCAAACGCGTCGTATCTGTGTCTAGAGCTGATCAAAGCGCATCCAGCTATGAAGCGCATCGTCGCGCGGGAAGTCGAGGCGTTCACGTTCAGACGCGGCGTCGGGTTGAAGGCGCAATACTACGCCGCCGTCATGTTGAATCAAATTTCTCTCAGTCACCGAGGAGACGGGCCCGCGTTGGCCGAGCAACTCATCGAGGCGTACTTTGGACTCTTCCAGTACTTGTACAAACTGTCTCTGAAAAAAGACGTCGAAGACGAGGGAGAAGATGCGAAACCTGAGCCAAAGAAGAAGGAGAAGCACCGCCACAGAGACGGCGGTCGAGGGAGAGGCGGGCGAGGCGGTCGCGGAGGCCGAGGCGGACGGGGACGCGGTCGCGGAGGTAAAGACGCGAAGAAACAGGAACAACCGGCGCAAATTGGCGCGGGCGTGGACGCGCGAGTCGTGTCGGCGCTGCTCACCGGTATCAACCGCGCGTTCCCGTACGTGGCGAGCGAAAAGGTTGACGCTCTCATCGATCGCATCTCTCCCGCGCTCTTCACGATCGCGCACTCGCCAAATCTGGGAGGTGCGCTCCAAGCGATGATGCTTCTCTTTCAGTTATTGTCGGCGCGCTCGTCCGTCAGCGATCGCTATTACAGAGCCTTGTACGCGTTGCTGCTCCATCCAGGATTGGCGAGATCGACAAACACCTCGCAGGTGCTTTCGTTGATTTACAAGAGTCTTCGCGAAGATGTTGTCCCGAAGCGCTCCGCAGCCATGGTGAAACGACTTTTGCAGGTTGCCTCACAAGCGCCCGCCACGTTCGCGTGCGGCGCGCTCATGGCGGTGAGTGAATTCTTGGCGAAACAACCGTCGCACTGGAACGCGATTCGACAACCCAGAGATGCGGAGGACGACGACGTCGAGCATTTTAGCGATGTCAGAGGCGACGACGACGACGACGACGGGCGCACCGGTCTATTCGAGGGCGATGAGATGGAACACGACAAGCGCGAATCCGCGAGCGATAGCGAGAAATCATCGGATGATGACGAAGACGCCGGTTTGGGCGCCGAAAGGAGAGTGTCCTCGGCGAGTGAGCGGTACGATATGGAGAAACGAGAACCCATGTACGCTCGCGCGGAGACGTCGTGTTGGTGGGAACTCAACGTGTTGGCCACCAACGCGCACCCGTCCGTTGCCGCGATGTCGCGCACGCTCCTTCAGGGTAAGCCGATCGAATACGACGGCGATCCTCTCGCCGACATGACGCTCACCGTCTTCCTCGACAAGTGGTTACAAAAGAAGCCAAAGAAACGGTCCAAGGGTGGTTCCGACGTCATGCGCGCCGCGAACGCCGACGTCGCCGACGCTTACATGCCGGGCACGGAGGAATTCGCCTCGCTCATGGAGTCTGAAGTTGATCCATCCGACGTCTTCTTCCATCGATACTTTGCCAACAAGGCTGAAACGGCGGCGGCCAAGAAGAAAAAGGTTGACAAGAAGACCACAGAAGACGTGAGCGACGCCGAGTCTGAATCCGATCCGGACGGAGAGTTGCCGAAGAAAAAGTACGATGATAGCGAATCCGAAGGCGAAGAGAGCGAGGACGAACTCGCGGTGCAGGAAATCAACATCGACGAAGCCTCCGACTCTGACGACGAGGCGTTGGCGGTGTCCCTCAAAAAGGTTAAAAAGGACGATTTCAAGGATGACGACTTCGATGAAGAAGCCGACGAAGAGTTCCTCAGATCCGAACGACAAGAGGAAGGCATCGAAGACGATCGTTTCAACCTCGATGCGTTGGCTAAAGCGTACGGTAAACCGCCCGGTTACTTGCTCGCCGAGGCGGCGGAACGCGAACGCGAGGAGGAAGCCAAGGCGATCAAGGCGATCAAACGCGCCGTTCAGGACGGACCGAAGGACGAGGCCGCCGACGTCGTCGTCGAAGATTTCACGAGTGGCGGCGTGTTCGCCTCTGCAGACGATTACGCCGACATGATAAACGACGACGACGCCAACGCCGTGGACCCGTCCAAGCTCGACGAGGACGAGGACGGCGAGGACGAGGACGAGGGTGACATCGAAGTGAACGACGACGACGACGACGACGACGACGACGAAAGTGACGACGACGATGAACCGTCTCCACCGTCTCCACCGCCCCAAAAGAAATCTTCAAAGAAGACGAAGACGAGGACGCCGAAATCGTCCTCCAAGTCTCCGCGCGTCGCCGTCGAGGACGTCCCTCAAACTCGTGTCACGAGATCGTCCAAACGCGCGCGTCGCTAGACATAATAGAAACCATGAAATACGACGTCATCAACAAACAAACAATCTGTTCGTTCGTCCGTTCGGTCGCTTTTTCCTTCGTTCCGTCTCTGAAGTCTTTCTCTCAAACACATTTGACCGTTCACGACTCAATAATAGCGGGGTCAACGCCGCCGGGAGATTCGAGCGCTGATGATTGCGCGAAATCCAACCTCGCGCGCACACGCCGACGCGACGTCGATCGAAAGTGTCGTCTCGACGCGCGCGCGATGAGTGAGATAGGCTTACCTCCGCAATCCTCCGCGAGCACGCTCACCAGAGTCGAGCGCGTGGGCGCGCACTCCCACGTGAGAGGCTTGGGATTGGACGACGGCTTGGACGCGAGGAAATCGTCCCAAGGTTTGGTGGGACAACTTCGGGCGAGAAAAGCGGCGGGAGTGATCGCGAACATGATCAAGGACGGCACGATCGCGGGGCGCGGTGTTCTCATCGCGGGTCAACCGGGCACGGGGAAGACGGCGATCGCGCAAGGGATGGCGAAGACGCTGGGCGAGGAGACGCCGTTCGCCTCCATGGCGGCGAGCGAAATCTTCTCCATGGAGATGTCCAAGACGGAAGCGTTGACGCAGGCGTTTCGTAAGGCGATCGGGGTGAGAATTAAAGAGGAGAACGAGACGATCGAGGGTGAGGTGGTGGAGATTGAGATCGATAAACCCGTGGGGGCGTACGCGGCGACGACGGCCAAGACGGGGAAATTGACCATGAAGACGACAGACATGGAGACGGTGTACGATCTCGGTACGAAGATGATAGAGGCGATCAGTAAGGCTAAAGTAAACGCGGGGGACGTGATCAACATCGATAAGGCGAGCGGGCGCATCACAAAGCTTGGACGGTCGTTTTCGAGATCAAGAGACTACGACGCGATGGGCGCGACGACGAAATTCGTCGCTTGCCCAGAGGGAGAGCTTCAAAAGCGCAAGGAGGAGGTGCACACCGTGTCTCTGCATGAAATCGACGTTATTAACTCTCGCACGCAAGGATTCCTCGCGCTCTTCGCCGGTGATACCGGTGAAATTCGCGCGGAGATTCGCGAGCAAATCGACAACAAGGTTTCCGAGTGGAAGGAAGAGGGCAAGGCGGAGATCATCCCGGGCGTGCTCTTCATCGACGAGGTGCACATGCTCGACATCGAGTGTTTCTCATTTCTCAACCGCGCGTTGGAGAACGAGTTGGCGCCCATTTTAGTCGTCGCCACTAACCGCGGCATCACGAAGATTCGAGGCACCGAGTTCCGGTCGCCGCACGGTATACCGATCGACCTTCTCGACCGTCTCCTCATCATTCACACCGAACCGTACGAAGAGCGCGAACTCAAAGCCATCTTAGAGATTCGGTGCGAGGAAGAAGACGTCGAACTGAGCGAGGACGCCAAGGATTTACTCTGTAAAATCGCGTGCGAGACGAGTCTTCGCTACGCCATTCAGCTCATCTCCGCCGCGTCGCTCAAGGCGAGTCGTCGCAAGTCCGCCAAGGTGGACGTTCAGGACGTCTCCAAGGTGTACGGCATGTTCTTGGACGTCAAGCGATCGACGCAGTTCATGCTCGACTACCAATCCGACTACATGTTCAATGAAACCACCGCCGCCATGGTGCCTTAGACTACACTCACACAATATTGTAATTCCAAAACGTCAACCAAAAAAAAATTCACCAAATCCCTCGCGGATGATGATGATGGACAAACAAACCCTGCGACCGAGGGATCGCATCCGCCTCTTTGCGACGCTCGGTTTCGACGTCGCGAACGCACGCGTACGGTAAAGCCTTAACTTTATCGCACCCTCACGCGGCGCACGGGTTAAAGAAGTGTAAAACGCTCACACTCTCCTTGCTGCATCAGAAGCAGTACTTGGTCCCGCCGTGACTTAGAACTCTCAGAAAACTTTGATCATGCCGTCCGCTGCGGCCATCAAGAAGCAAGGCTACGCCAAGCGCGTGGCCGAATTGTTGGACAACTACGACACCGCCCTCTTGGTCGGCGCCGATAACGTTGGTTCCAAGCAATTCATGGACATTCGTGCGGTACGTGGGGACGCGATGACGCTCGTAAAGCCCTAACGCGGGGCGCGCCCTCGATCTCGGTCGCGCACCGGCGCGTCCCGCGACCGACGATGACATCGTCTCGACGATGACGACATCGTTCGTTTTTTCGCTCGCGCTTATCTCTCGTCTTGTCTCGTCCCGAACGTCGCGCTGACCGAGAGCCGTCTCTTTTCCCCCGCATCGCAGTCCATTCGCCCGGAGTCCGTCGTGCTCATGGGGAAGAACACGCTCATGCGCAAGTGCATCACCAACTACTGCAAGGCGAAGGGTGACGACACGTGGATGATCTTGTCCGACAAGCTCATCGGTAACGTCGGTATCATCTTCACCAAGGGTGACTTGTTGGAAACTCGTAAGAAGATTCAACAATTCGTCGTTCCGGCGCCGGCGCGCGTCGGCGCCATCGCCCCGGTCGAAGTCATCGTCCCGGCGGGTCCGACGGGTATGGAACCTTCCCAAACGTCCTTCTTCCAAACGCTTAACATTGCGACGAAGATTAACAAGGGTACCATCGAAATCCTCAACGACATTGTCGTGTTGCAGCCGGGCGACCGTGTTTCCTCTTCCGCCGCCGCGTTGCTCGGTAAGATGAAGTTCACGCCGTTCACGTACGGCTTGGAAGTCCTCGAAGTGTACGACAAGGGTGCCATGTACCCGTCTGCCGTCTTGGACATCACCAACGAGACCCTCGAAGCCAAGTTCATGTCTGGTGTCGCGCAAGTCGCGTCCCTCTCTTTGGCTTCCGGATACCCCACCCTCGCGTCTGTCCCGCACTCCATCGTCAACGCGTACAAGAACGTGCTCGCGATCTCCATCGGTACCGACTACACCTTCGAGTTGGCCCAAAAGGTCAAGGATTACCTCGCCAACCCGGGTGCCTTCGCCTCCGCGGCTCCGGCCGGCGGTGCTGGTGGCGACGCCAAGGCGGCGGCTGCCGCCCCGGTGGAGGAAGAGGAGGAAGAAGCCGAAATGGACTTCGACCTCTTCGACTAATCGCGACGTCTATGACGCGAGGACCTACCCCCGCATGAGTTCCGTAGGAAAATTAGGTTGTGAAAAGGTCTATTATACCACTAAAAATATTCAAACTAGGCGCCCACGGCGTTCGTTTCCTTGAGGAGCTCGTCAACCGATCGCAGTTCCTCCTCGATGCCGTCGAGTGAAAATTCCGAGTCCCCTCTTGCGGACGCGCGCCTCTCGAAATCGTACGCCGAAAGCGCGCTGGAAATCTCGAAAGATTCTTGACTGAATGTGCGCGTCTTCGCGTGCGACGGCACCTCCGGTTCGACGAGATCGCGCTCCAATAGACGCTCGCGCTCTTCGTCGGCGTCGCGCGCCATCGCCGCCTCGTCAATTTCCTGAAGTCGAAGCAGCGCCTCGATCGGCGCCTCCAACTCCACCAGCGGTTTGCACAGTTCTATGGTCTCCATCGTGATCTTTCGTAAAAACGCTTGTCTCTCGCGCATGGATCGCATCAGACTCTGCACTTGATGTGAAAACTCCTCTGGCGTGAGCGCCGCGTCTTCGTAGTGGCCGTCCAACTCGAAAATCGCTTCCTCCATGCTTCGCAATCCACTCGATGTTCGCGTCGGCGTCGAGAACGTCCCGGACCCCCACGTCCCGGGATCTTCCGACATCGTTCTCTTGTGCATCGTTCGTTTTCTCGCCTGCGCGACGATGGTCGACCCTTTCGTTGGCGGCACCCAACTCGGCCCCTTGACGTCCTTGGCCGCCGCCTGTTCGTCGCCTCGAAATTTACTCATCGATGGTCGCCCACCTCGTTCGTCCCGTTCGCCGTGCTCAACACCGACGTTTCGAGACGAGTGCGGCGTCGAGCGAGCCGAGAACGCCATCGGAGGCAAACCATCGCTCCCGCCCTCCTGTCGCCGTCCCGGTCGCTTTTCGAATTCGTGCGCCGCCTCGCTCGCCGTCGTCGCGCCGTCCTTCCGTTCCCTCCCCCACGGCGCGTCCACGCGTCCACCGCTGCTCGACCTTCCGAACGCCCCTCCTTTCATCACCGTCGTCGTCGTCCCCGAGCTCCTCCCGACGTCTTTCCGCGGCGACGCCACCAAACGCGCGCTCGTAGAACTCGACATCTTCGCGCTCGCCAACTCGCCCAACGCCTGCGCGCTCCTCCTCCCGTTTAACGACGTCGTGCGTCGCGCCGTCGCCGCGTCCATCGATCGTAACGATCGAGACCGTCGTCGCGCGCCACCGCCGTCCTCCGTTCTCGTCGTCGTCGTCGTCGTCGTCATCGTCGTCGCGTCCTCGTCGCCGTTCGCGTCGTGCGCGATCCCGAGCGTCTTGAGCGTCGCCTCCACGTTCACGCTCCCGTCCTCGAGCGTCGGCACCGCCAGATCCGCGCACGAGCTCGACGCCGCGTCGTCTCGCGCGGGCGCGCTCGACGCGCACCCCATGGCGTCGCCGTCGTCGAGGAGTGACGCGTCGACGGTCGACGGTCGGTCGTTAGCGAGTCCGTCATTCGTCATTCGTCGTCGCTCGCGACGCGCCTCGTCGGTGACGAAGAGAATCGCGAGAGAGAGCTCGAGAGACGCGCATCCGCCATGTACGTGTACCTCGTTCGACACGCGCAGAGCGAGAACAACGCGCTGACGGCGCCCGGATTACACAATCCATCGCGCCGCGCCGACCCCGGGCTCACGCGAAAGGGCGAGGCGCAGGTGCGCGCGCTCGAGCGTCGGTTCGCCGAATTCGTCGCGTCGTCGAGCGGGACGACCGGTGTGGAGATTTGGACGTCGTGCATGCGACGGTGCCTGCTGACGACGGAGGGCATCGCGAGAGGCGCGGGGACGCGCGCGCGGTGCGCGCCGGCGTTGCACGAACACGGAGGGTGTTTCGAGGGCGCGAGAGGCGCGCGAGGGGTCGTGGGACGACGAGGAATGACGAAAGATGAGATTGAGGATGCGTTTGAAGGCATCGACGCGCCGGAGGAGATTAAGGATGGGTGGTGGGATCCGGCGCGCGGGTGCGAGAGCGTGCGAGACGCGCAGACGCGCGGCGCCGAGATGGCGAGATGGTTGTGGGACAAGGCGCGCGCGATGCGAGAGGGCGCGGCGACGAAGGCTGACGTCGTGCTCGTGTCGCACGGAATGTTTATCGATATCTTATTGAAGACGTTGTTCGACGTGCCGAGGACGACGGGGAAGCAGGGGGCGTTGTTTTGTTCGCAAAACGCGTGCGTGCACAAGCTTCACTTTGACGTCGCGGAGGATGGCGAGAGCGTGGGGATGCAATTTTTCAACGACGTCACGCACGTGCCGATGGACGTGCGGAGCGGTGGGAGCGTGGACGGATTGTCCGAGGCGTACACAAAGGAGGGATCGGCGTGACGAGCGCGTCTCGCCTTCGTCCTCTTCGTCGCCTTCGTCGTCGCCATTCGTCGATTCGTTTCGTAGTTTACACAACATAAATTCTAAACCGTAATAACGCTACTAAAGTCGCGCCTTCTTCCCCGAGCGCATGAACGGTCGCAAACTCCACTCTATGTCCGCGTCGTCCATCTCCACCGTGCCGAGCTTGATTTGATACAGGCGCAACTCAAACCTCGGTCCGATTTCCGTGAGCGACACCGATTTCGCCCCCCTGGGCATCTCGTACACGTGATGACGCAGAGAAATATAATCGGCGTCGTTCGCGAACGTCACCACGCGTTTTGATTTCGCCTTTGGTTCCGGGAACAAGTGCTTGAGCACGGTCGCCGTGCGTTTACCGAGCGGAGACGTAAAGTTTTCTAAAATCAAGTGCGGGAAAACTTCGCTCACGTGTCCAATGTCTTGATCCTTGATGTCGTGTCGCATCACCGTGTTGGAGATTCCAAAGTAACACGTCGGCCCGAACGGTAAGTGCGAGATCACCAACCCATCCGGTTCCCCTCGATGCTCGTGAACCATGACTAAATCCGTGAAATCACCGTTTCTACACAACTCCATCAAATCCGGTAAAATTTGCGACCCTCGGTTGATTCTCTGCGACGTCGGAAACAACAGTTTCAACTCCTTTGCAAACTGTTGCAATCGACTCGACGGATCTCGAGATGTCGTCAACAACACCCTCGGCTCTCGTTCCGCCGCTTTCGCGTACTCATCGTCCAAGACATCCCTCGCGCCGTACGACGCCGTCTTGGCGTCCTCCGCGTGCACCTCCTCTCTCAACTTTTCCTCCTCCTTCCTCAGTTCCGTCGGGATCGGTTTCCCATCCTCCAGACACTGTCGAATCTTTCGCTTCTTCTCGTACAGTTCGCGCTCCTTCCCCTCGAGCGATTTCCTATACACAAACTCCCGTCGCAACCGCGCCTGTCTGCGCAACATGACGCCGCCCGCCGCCTCGCACCGCCTCCTCCGCGCGCGCGACGCGCGAGCACCCACGCGAACGAGAACCGACGAGACGACGACCGACGAACGAACGGAACCGACCGACTCGTCCTCGCCGTCTCGCCGCGTCGTCGAATCGAACCGACCGACCGACCAATCGTCGTCGTCATCGATCCCGGCGGCGCCGATGCCGCGCCCGCGCCCGACCGATCGAGGAAGGACACGCACGCACGCACTTTCTCGGACACACGACGCGTACGATAGATACACCACACAAGACCAACGCACGCACGCATCGTGTACGACGTACGAACACTCCCTTCCGACCCTCCGATCGATCTCTACACACCCACACACCGCACCGATACGCGTACTCACACGCCTCGAAACGCCATCGAGACGCACGATGCGTCGCACGACCACCGGGATCGAGATCGATCGAGATCCGCGGATCGGGTCGGGCGTCGGTCTCCATCGATGGGTCATGACTCATCACATACCCCCTAGACGGCGCCCGAATCGCCCACTCGCGCCCGCGTGCCTCGAACCTCACTCTCGCGCGCAGAATACCCATGGCGTCCATCACGCAGTCCGCCGTTCTCGGTAACGTTCGCGCCTTCAAGGCGGCGAAGGCCACCAAGCGGTGCGTTCGCGTCCTTCGTCTCGTTCGTGTTCTTCGTCTCGGTGTCTTCGCTCGTCGACCGGCGTCGCGCGGCGTCGCGCGGTGCGCGTCGATCGATCGCGCGAGAGAGGGTCGCGCGATCGATCGATCGATCGAGCGATCGCGAACGATCTCGAACGATCGGATCGCGCGTCGACGCGCGCGCGCGAGCGACGATGGAGACGACCGCGATGTGATGACGCGCTCGAATTTCTTTCCGTCGCGTCGGTTCGATCGGTACCGGTCACGCATCGTCGCGCGCGCGCGTCGTCGTCGACGACCGCGCGCGGTCGAGGGATCGCGTCACCCACACCCACCACGGGTCAGAAAGGGACGAGGAGGAGGAGGAGGAGGATGCACCGCGCTCGACGACTGACGAAGGACGCGCGAACGATACGAATCGCAGATCCACCAAGCCCGTCGCCGCTCGCGCCGGCTTGAATGAATTCGCCGAAAAGGTGTCCAAGGGCGCGCTCTCCCTCGGCGTCGCCGGCGCCGTGCTCGCGCAGGTGCGTGTCCGTCATCGATCGGTGATGGGTGAGATACGGGCGATACGGTTGGGGCGAATGGGACGCGGGCGCGCGCGAGGTGATGCGACGTGGAGGCGAGGGTGACGAGACGACGACGCGATGGGTGAAAATACGGTCGATGGCGTCGATCGCGCGTCGTCGATCGTCGCGTCGTCGCGTCGTCGTCGTCGTCACCCATCGTCGTCATCCTCCGTCGTGCCGCATTCATCATCGTCTTTCACGCCGTATCTCGATTCTATCCATTTTTTGTTCAAAATGACTGACGATGAGTCTTCTCGTATGTGTAAACAGTCTGCGTCTGCCGTCACCTATGACGAATTGCAAGGCTTGACGTACCTCCAAGTCAAGGGTACGGGCTTGGCGAACACGTGCCCGGTCGTCGAAGGCGGTGTTTCCGGCAAGGAAATTAAGTCTGGTGACTACGAACTCACGCGATTCTGCATGGAACCGACGTCGTTCACCGTCAAGGAAGAGTCCCAATTCAAGCAAGGCGAGGCGGAATTCTCCAAGACGCGCTTGATGACGCGCTTGACGTACACCCTCGACGGCATGACTGGTGACTTCAAGGTTGGCTCCGATGGCTCCGTCACCATCCAAGAGAAGGATGGTCTCGACTACGCCCCGGTCACCGTCCAATTGCCGGGTGGTGAGCGTGTTCCGTTCTTGTTCACCGTCAAGGAATTCGCGGGCAAGGGTAACACGTCCCAATTCGGCGGCGACTTTGTCGTGCCGTCCTACCGTGGTTCCTCCTTCCTCGACCCGAAGGGTCGTGGTGGTTCCACTGGTTACGATAACGCCGTTGCCCTCCCGGCGCGCGCTGATTCCGAAGAGCTCCAAAAGGAAAACCAAAAGAACACCGCCGCGTTGAAGGGCTCCGCCGTCTTCAACGTCGCCAAGTACGACCCGGCCACCGGTGAAATCGCCGGCGTCTTCGAGTCCATCCAACCGTCCGACACCGATCTCGGTGCCAAGGTGCCGAAGGACGTCAAGATCACCGGTCTCTGGTATGCCAACATTGCCAAGTAGATGGGCACAGGATACGATGTATTAACTGCGACATGATGGCGAAAATCGTGACGTTGTGACGTCACGCTGTATGCGAACCGAGTAGTCATTTGGTGACGTACGAATAGTGGACATTAGAATGTGTCGATACCCGATGCGCCTCTGTTACAAGATGTGTATTGTTGCACCTTCGACGCTTGCAAAACTGCGTTTTCCGTGTAATGGGAAACATGTTTCTTCAAATCTTTCAAATCTTCCTCTTACAAACTCCTACGCGCACCTGCTCGCGATCACGTCTCGATAATACCCACTCCTCGCTGGATCGATCGTCACCAGTCTATCGTACAGTTCGTCCGACTTTTCATCTCCGAGTGAGACGCGCGCCAGGAGCGGCCACTTGCACTCGGGTTCGAGTTCAGAGACTTCTCGACACGTCTCGAGCGCGCTCTCGAGAAGCGCCTCGCGCTCACTCGCGCACTCGAGCGCGCGCGCGCGAGACACCAACCACCTGTGATACATCCACGCGCTCTGATCCTCCGGTTCGGTATAAAACGCGTTCGATACCAATTCAAACTCGCGCGCGAGTGTCTCGACGCGTCTCGCCTCTCCGGCCGCCTCTAAAATCGCGCTTCGGTAATGCCACGCGCTGTAATTACTGAAATTATTCTCAATCTTCGTCATCGTGTACACCAACTCCTCCTCGCTCGTCTTTCCGAGCGCTCGCGCGATGAACGCGCGATACGACCAACAGTGAAAGTTTCTATCGTCGGCGTTCAACGACGTCGCGCACAGCGCCTCCTCTCGCGCGAGCGTCTCTCTCGCGCGAGAATCCTCCGCCCCCATCTCCCGAATCAGTCGCTCGATGACCCATTTGCGATGATACCAACTCGGATAACTCTTCGGATTATTTTTCAGCGCGCTCTCGCTCAGCGCGAGCTCTTCGCGCCACCACTCGTCTCGCGCGCTCGTCGACGCGTCGGCGTCGGCGTCGCCGCCGCGCGTCTCTTCCCCTCGCTCGATCGCCTCCCGCCGATGATTCCACGCCGTCAACACCTCAGGACACAGACTCAACAGCTTGGCGCTCGTCTTCATCGACGTCTCGTCCGTCATCGCGCTCGATCGTCGTCGCAACGCGTCCGCCTTCGTGTAAGGAAAGATGCAAAAATCAGTCGATTCATTCATTCCTTCATCTCGCGTCTCGTCTCGCGCGCGTCTCTCGTCTCGTCTCGTCTAGACGCACCTGAAGCGCGTTAAACGCGCGTACGCGCTCGACGTTCGCCGCGCGTCTCGCCTCGCGCGCATCCTCCGTCTGTCTTCGTCGTCCGTGCATCGCCACACTTTGACGTCTCGAGGCGGGATCGAGAAATCTCGACATGCACGCCGCGCGCGCGTTCGCCGGATGCGCGTCGTCCACCGCACCGATGCGAGGCGTCGCGCTCGCGCCGTCTCGCGCGTCCGCGAGACGTCGCATCGCGTGGACGACGCTGGACGGCGACGAACGACGACGACGTGACGGTCGAGGCGCCAGCGTCACGTCGTCGTCGTCATCGTCGCGTTCTCGGCGCGGCGCGTCGGCGCGCGCGGCCGCAGCCGCCGTGAGACGACCGAGATCGGAGATCGTCGTCGATCCGAGCGCGCACGACGCGCGAGCGAGCGAGGTGCGTGCGAGGGAGGGAGGCGCGCGCGACGCGGTTCGAGAGGGGTGGGAGGTTTGACTCGTTTGACCGACGACGCGAGAGAGAGAGAGCGGCGAGGGGGACCTCGACGCGTCGATCCGATGACTGATTGACTGATGGATTTATTTTACTTTTTGTTTCTTGGCAGAGGGACGTGACGCTTCGAAGGGAGACGCGCGAGAGCGACGGGCGAGAGACGGCGGTCGTGTTTAGCACGACGGCGGCGGTGGACGTGCTCGAGGTGGAGCGATTGTGCGAGCGCGTCGGGTGGCCCGAACGACCGAGGGAGAAGATTAAACGCGCGTTGGAAAATTCCTTCATGTTGGCGACGCTGTACGAGTGCGAGGTAGATTCGGAGACCGGGGCGATCGGGGAGACGGCGAGCGGGCGTTTGCTCGGGTGCGCGAGGGCGACGAGCGATCACGTGTTCAACGCGACGCTGTGGGACATCATCGTCGACCCGGAGTATCAAGGAAGAGGATTGGGTAAGGCGCTCGTGCAAGAGATGATTCGAGCGATTTTGAGTCGAGACGTGGCTAACGTGACCTTGTTCGCGGATCAGGACGTCGTTCCGTTTTATCGCGCGCTCGGCTTTGTGCAAGACCCGGAGGGCATCAAGGGTATGTTTCGATGTTCCAGTGAGTGAGAGGGGTGCTTCACCGCGATTAAAGGGAGAGGAGGGCTCGCACGCTTAAACCGTTGAAATGATAATCTGTACAAGTACGTTCCAGATGCTATTTTAATTCTAGAATTCGCGTCGCCGTCGACAGGTCTCTCGTCAGTTGCTCGACGAGCGACTTCTTCGCCTCGGTGGTCCACACGTCGCTGTGTTTCGTCACCATGCGCAAGGCGTGCGCGCGAACGTCGGCGTCTCGACATGCCAACGCGTAACGCGTCACCCACGCCGTCCCGGTTTGCGCGAAGCGCTCTCGAGGGGCGGCGAGAAGGTTAGCTTCGCACGCGTCCACGATTTTATACGCGAAATCGTCCGGTAACGCACTCACATCCTTTTCCTTCCAGTAAGAGACGAAGGCGACGATGCCGCATCGTCTGTGCCAGAGACTCGTCGTCTCGTCCCACGACCACGCTAAAATCGTCGGCGCCAGCGCCGGATTGTGTTTCCACATCTTTTTCAAAACCTTGGTTGCGAACGCGTCCGTGACCGCCCAATCGTTGAAGTATTCAGGACCGCGCAAAACCTCTCGCTCGAGTCTGCGCAGCGTGTCCATCGTCGCGAGCGTGCTCGCCGGTTCGTGTTCGCACAATAAAATCGTCCCCGCCTGTTTCGCCTCCCCGTGCGTATGCGTCAATAACGACACCGCATCGTCGACGTACGACGAGGACGTCGCTGAAACCACCGCGGATCCGTCCCGACTGCGTTTTTTCGTCCCGCTCGATACGACGTCCCGAACGCACGCGCGCGTTGTCGGCATCTTACACCCAAAAAACGGCGTCGTTCCCTTCATGTACGACGTCGCCCACGCCCTGACGTCGCTCGTCCCGCGCTCACGGAGTAATTCCACGATGGCGTTCGCTCGCGCCGTCGTCATCGCCCTCGCCTTCCTTCTTCGTCCCGCTACGCCGCGCGCACGTACTCGGCAGCTCTCGCGAGGGCGGCGTCCACGTCGTCGTCGCTTCGCACGCCGTTCAACACCACCCCCTCCGGCAATAATTTCACGTTCGGCCCGTCCGCGCACTCCGATTGACACCTCGTCGTCCCCGCGCGCACGTCCCCGCGGGTCTCGGCGGCGACTTTCAGTCGCTCGTACACTCTGAGCGCCCCTTTGCGCTTACACTCCTTCGACGTGCACACTAGGGCGCAGCGATCCGTGTCGGCGTCGGCGCGCGTCTGGGTCACTCGAGGGCGACGAGTTCTTCGTCGAGCGAGCGTCGCGGACGGTGGGCGCGCGGACGCGAGCGCGGGTCGGCCGGCGCGCATGCGTCGAGGTCTGAGGCGTTGGGACGCTCGTCAGTCGCGCGCGTCTTTGTCGACGCGAGCGGTGAAGACGCGCACCGATGCGCGTCGCGATGGGTTCATTATCGGTATTCACATTTCACGGCTCGTCCTCGTCCACGAGCGCGGCGCGGTCGAGTTCGGAGAGGTACTTGGAGATGATGGCGTCGGCGGCGACTTCGTCTTCGTCTTCGTCTTCGTCGGCGCGCGAGGCGTCGTACTTTATCCTGGGGAAGTGATCTTCCTCGTCGTGTCCGGTAAACGGCGCGACGGGGATATCGACGCGCAATTGAGCGAGTTCGGTGCTGAGCACGTTCGGCGCCAACAGACGCGAGATTTCTTCATCCGCCTCTCGAATCGCCTCTTCGTACGCCGCCGCGTTGACGTCGTCAGTTGGAAGACGAACGTAACCTCGCGCTCTCGGATCGTCCTCGATGATCGCATCGCTCGAACCAAATCTCGACTTTTGAATGTCAGCGTTCAACTCATCCGCCAGTCGCCTCACCGCGTCGCTGACGTCGTCTTCGTCGATGGCGCGTCTGCTCGGAAGCTCGCCGTCGTCGAGGCGACGACGAATCACGTCGTCATTGTCGTCGAATCGTTCGACGCTCTCCTCCTCCTCGTATTCGTAGTCCTCCTGAGACACGGATGCGATTTTATTGCGGATAAAGTCGATCTCGCGTTGCAACGCCTCCATGCGAGCGTTTCGTTCTCGAATGTCCTCGTCGTCAAACTCCTCGTCGTCAAACTCCTCGACGTCGTCCTCTTCCGCCGCCGTGGAGTACGCCTCCTCGTCGCGCTCGCGCCCATCGTTCGAGACGCACCCTTCCACGTACTCGAAGCCGTAGTGTTCAGCGCCGTACTCCTCTGGAGTCACTTTGAAATACGCAGGCACGACGCCCGCGTCCAAGGGTGTCGCTTGCGCCTCCGCCGTCTCACCCGGTCTCACGATCATGTCGACGCCGAACGGCACGAACGGCGCGCTCGAGTGCGTCGCGGTGACTTCGTAAAACGCGGGCAAGCTCGCACCGGCGAACAGACTGACGAATAAAAACTTTCCTCGCTGCGTGAGCTTGCTCAGACGCTCCGAGCACGCGAACCGTAGGCACGCCGCCCACGTCGCGGGACCGTCGGTGCGATCGATGCCTCGCATCCACACCCCAGTCAGTGGCTCATCGTCCGTACCTCGCGCGCTTTCGTCCAGGAAGACGACGCGCCGCGTTCTATCGAGCGTCACGAATCCGGTGGAGACGCCGTCCTCGCCGTTCGCCGCCGCCGCGAGCGCGTCCACCGACGTCTCGTTTGTCGCCACGCGAAGCGGACGAATCGGTCTCAGCTCGAAATCGCACGACGGCATGTTGATGGCGAACACCACGCGCAGGACGCGCTCGCCACCGCTCTCCATCGTCGTCGCGACCGCGCGCATGGGACAATACTTGGCCGGAAACAGCGTCGAGTCTCTCTCGCACGCCTCGTAAAACTCCATCCGCATGTCATCCTCGTTCGTCCACGCGGTGCCGTGCAGCGTCGACGCCACCAAATACTCGTCCCCGTTCGGATCTTCTGGCACTAATCGCGCGGGGAATTCCACGCACTCATCGTCCAGAGCCGCGTAATGTTCGGCGTCCTCCTCGCTCGACGCCGTCACCTCAACCGTCGTCCGCCTCGCGTCGCCGCTCCTCCCGATCAACGCCATCGTTCCGGGCTCGATTTTCCCGCGCGTGCGCACGATTGCAAACGCGCGCGTCTCCTCCTCTCCTCCACTCACGCGCGCCACCGCGAGCGCGATCGCCTCGCTCGCGTCTCCGCCCACGCGCACGCGAGGCGCGCACCCGCTCGAGCTCGCCGTCACCGTCCCGTCGTCCTCGTCCTCGCCCGCGCCTTCGTCGTCCCACAGGATGGTCCTCGACGCCGGAAAAGTCACGCCTCTCGTTGAAAATCGACGCTCCGTCGTCGCGGCCGTCGTCGTCGCGTCTCGGGACGTCGACATCGTCGTCCGTTCGAAATCTTTTCCCGTGCGCTCGAATCGCGCCCCGACGCGCGTCGTCTCGCCCTCGCGCGCGAACGCGTCGTCGTGCGGATGGTATCCATCGGTGAAATACGCCGAATCGCCTCGTCCGCGCGCGCGATCCATGGTGCCGTTCGCGCGGCGTCGACACGCGTCCGATGGACTGACGCATCGCTTCAAAACGAGTCGCGCATCCCATCCGCCATGGCGTCGCTCGAGCGATGCGCGCGCGCCGCGACGACGACGACGACGACGACGACTACCGCCACCGCCGCCACCGCGCGCGACCGCGTCGCCTCCCGTCGCGTCACCGCGTCGCGCCGTCCCCGTTCCCTCTCGGCCTCGGGACGCGACACGATGCGCGCGCGCTCGACGACGCCCGCGCGCGCGACGACGACGCTCGCGCGCGCGACCGCGGCCGAGTACGACGCCCTGTGGTCGTGGCTCGAGTCCAACGGCGCGGACGTGTCCAGGGTGGAACCGTACGAGGCGTCGGCGAGCGGAGAGGATGAGGACGCGATGGATATGGGCTGGGGCGTGCGCGCGCGAGAGGCGCTGTCGCCGGGCGCGCGGGCCATCGTCGTGCCGAGAAAACTGTGGATGACGCCGGAGACTGGGCAGAAGGATGCGGAATTGGGTCCGGCGTTGACGGACGAGGCGTTCGGATTGGCGACGTGGACGACGCTGGCGTTGACGCTGTTGAAGGAGCGAGCGCGAGGGCCGACGTCGACGTTCGCGGCGTACGTCCAGACGCTTCCGGAGACGCTGCACGCGCCGTTGTTTTGGTCGGCGGAGGAATTGGGGGAGATTCAAGGGACGCAGTTGTTGGATAACGCCGCCGGGTACGATGGGTATCTGCGCGGGGTGTACGAGGAGTTGAGGGACGGTTTGTTCGCCAAGTATCCGGATATTTTCGACGTCGATGGGGCGTTCGATGAATCGAGTTTTCGATGGGCGTTCGGCATCTTGCGTTCTCGAACGATGGACCCTCTCGAGGGTGCCAACATCGCGCTCGTTCCGGGCATTGATCTCATCAATCATAGCTCGTTGAGTCAATCGGTGTGGAAGGTTGGAGACGGCGGCGTCGCAGGCGCCGTGGCGGGTTTCTTCGGCGGTTCGGGCGGCGCCGACGGCGTCTCCGCGCGCGTCGATTGCGATCGTGCTCTCAAAGAAAAGGAACCACTCTGGGTGAATTACATGCCCGGAGGCATCGATTCCTCCTTTGCTCTGGACTTCGGTTTCGTGGACGCGGCGACGCCCAGTCCGGGGTACTCTCTCGCCCTCTCCGTGCCCGAGGACGACGTCAACTACTACGACAAGCTCGACGTTCTCGACGTGTGCGGTCTCGGTGAAAACCCCACGTTCACGCTTCGCGCGTACGAGAATCCGAGTCCCGAGCTTCGCACCTTTCTCCGCTTGCTCAACTGCCAAGGCCAGGATGCGTTTTTGCTCGAGGCGCTCTTCCGTCAAGACTGCTGGAATCTCATCGCCGAGCCGCTCTCTCGCGAGAACGAGGCGGCGTGCTGCGAATCCATCGTTCTCGGCGTCTCCGACGCCCTCTCCCGCTTCGCCACTCGCACCACGGACGCCGAGCGGGCGTATTTAACCACCCCGCACGCCCAGCGCGTCGCCGACGCCCCGAGCAAGTCCACCGCCATCCGTCGTGAGATCGCCACGCGCGTTCGCCTCGCCGAGAAATCCACCCTCTCCGACGCCGGCGGCTTCTTCGATTCCCTCGCCGCCTCCCTCGACGACTTAGAGTACTACCAAGAGCGCAGACTCCGTTCGCTCAACCTCCTGGACGACGACGGCAAGAGCACGTACGATCCCTTCAACGAAACCATGGCTTGATCATCGCTCAAACGCCATCCACGCGCGACGCACGCATTCTTTCTCATCATTATTAATTCACGAATTCGTTCCGTCACCGCATCCCTCGAGCACGCGTCTTTCCCTCTCTCTCGCGTCTTCGTTCATTTTCCCGCCCACCGACACACTGTCCTAAACCCTTTATTATAACACACGCATGGACTATCAAATATTTTTTATCTCCCGATACCACGCCCGCGCGTCATCATCTTTCAAGCTGTCGACGGAACGATCGATCGAAGTCGACAGACGCGGACGCGGACGAGCGTCCGACGCGCGCGGTCGACGCGCGAGGACGACTCGAACGCGAACGCGCGCGACTCGCTCGAACCTGCGCGCGGTCGCGCGACTCGCGGTCGTGAACGCGCGACCGGAGATCGAATTTCGGTCGGATCGGCGCGAGTGACGGATTAGACGCAATCGCTCGTCCGTCGTCGCGTTGTGGTCGAGACGCGGGCGGTGAGGCGCGCGGTGTTTCGTCATCGTCATGTTTACGCGACGATCGTTCGCGCGAGGCGCGGATGAGGAGGACGATGGACGCGATGATGGGCGACGCGGGAGGTTGGACGCCGAGGCGCTGGCGGCGCTCGGGTCGTACGCGAGCTCTCGAGCGTCGCGATCTCGAGCGTCGAGCGAGTGTCAGACGACGACGAGATCGCAGATGACGATGGTGACGGACGCGCGAGGGGAGATGGGGGCGAGAGAGATTGATTACAAGCGAGGGGGGGAGGCGCGCGTCGGGATCAAACCGGGCGACGTCGTCGCCTTTGTGACTCCGGACGAATCGCATCCGTACGTGTGCGTGGCCGAGATCGACGAGGCGAGGGACGGTGTGCGAAATTATCGATTCGTGATCGACGGTCAGGGTGATGGGAAAGGGAGCGCGAACGCGCTGAGAGAGCGAGAGGCATGTCAGTTGGAGGTGTTGACGCACAACGGGTTCGTGGGCTTTCGATGCGCGTACGCGAACGATCGTCTGTTGCAGGCGACGAGACACGCGAGACATCGATTAGGGTTTGCGAGCGCGAATTTTGGTACGTGGGAGGAGTGGATTCTGGACGAAGAGGCGAAGCGAGCGCTGAACGACGCCGCGTGGTCTCGATGCGAGGTGACGCTCCGACACAGACGTCTGGACGCGTACAAGTTGAAAGTGACCGTGGTGCGACTCGGACGCGTCGTGGACACGGGCGCGAACGACGACGTGCACATCGTTGTGCGAGATGAGCATCGCGGTAGAACGTCGAGACAGAGCACACCCGGTGGGTCGGTGCGCACGCTCAGCACCGTCGAGCGATTTCGGTTGACGCGCGATGGCGAAGCGACTGCGCACGACCGATCTCACTTCGGTGCGGCTAAACCGCACGCGATGCACGCCATGGGTGGGGCGCTCATGAAAGAGTGGGTCGCGGCGTTGGAGAAAGAAGTCGCCGCTCGTCGCGTCATAGAGCAAGAGCTTCACGATTTGCACGAGTCTGATGACAAGCTCAGAGACTGGGCGCTCAGCGAACTCCATCGCTTGCGCGAATTCGCGCAATCAGAGGTTGATAATTTGGCCAAAGAGGTGCAAGATCGAAATGAGAAGATGGCTGACTTGAAGCAACAGCGCCGAGCCCTCGAACTTCGAGCTAAAATGCTGGAAAATTTGGACGAAGAACGACTCAATTCCATCGTTGCCCGATTCAAAACTTTACAGACAGGGAACTTGATGAGAAGATATTTCGCACAGTGGCGTCGCGAAAGCGGTTCGATGGTAGCGAGTAAATCAATCGAACTCGCATTTTCAAAGTACCAAGACAGAGACTACAGAAAGAGATTGCTCATGAATGCGCTCTCGGTGTGGCGTCGCGCGGCGGCGACGTCAAAGAGAACACGGAGAGTGTATAGTTCTGTGCTCAATCGGTACGCCTCGGTAGCGTTTAGAACGTGGGCGAACGAAGTCAAAAGCGTCAAGCTCAGAGATGACGTCCAGAAGCGCGTGGCTCCGAGTCAGCGCATCGGCGTGCATCTCAACAACGCGCTCACCATCGGGTATCAAATGCGAGGCGCGATGAAACAGCACCAACTTCGTCGCAGCATCGTCGCGCACGCCAAGAGCATGCCCGACGTGCGCGTTGATCTCGTGGAGGCGGCGTTTGATTGCGGTGAAGAGACCGAGAACGCGGCGACATACAAGCTCAGCGACGCGCTCAGCGATCCAATCGGCGCCATCAACCTCGCCAGAGAAGCCGTGTTGAAACACATTCCCACGGATGACGTTGAATACGGTGCAGCGGTCCACGCGTTCGACGAGGGTATCAACGTCGCCTCGAGAATGATTCAGATGCGTGAAACCTACCTCTGGATGAACGCCGACACCGTTCCGGAAGCCATGGCGCTGACGTGCGCGTACGACGCGGGCGAAGACACGGCGAACGCGTCTCGCGACGACAGAGCCATGGCGAGACGTCGTATGCTAGCTCAAAAGTCGCGAATGACGCCGAACTTGCACCAGGCTTTCATGCGCGCGTTCTATCGTGGCAGCTTTGCGCGCGATTACTCGAACGCTCGAAGAGAAAACATTCAAGAGGGTCTCCGCGACGCCTTTGACGCAGGTTTGGAGGCGGGCTTGTGTCGATACAAGCGACGAGAAATCATATCCGAGGCGCGATCTCCCGCGGAGATGGAAATCTTAGCCGTAGCTTTCGATGGAGGCGTCGCGTACGCGTGCTTGTGCACGCGTTCTAGCTCTCACGCGCGCGTACAAATGCTCGTCGATTCGGTGCACGACGAGCGCAAGGGTGTACACTGGATGCGAGAGACGCTCATGACGACGATGGAGGTGGCCGCCGGGGGGTTCGTCTCGACCAACACCGAGTTCCTCTTGCACAAGATCCTGTACCCGCTTCGCACCAACCTGATGCGCGCGGCTCTGCGCGCGTGGCACAAAGTAGTGAAGACTCAAAACGAGGAGAATCTCACGGTGCGGCGCTTCGTTCAACGAACCAAGCGGCGTCTGCTCAAGGAGTCTCTCTCCGGTTGGCAAAACGCCGCGCGAGACTTGAAGACGAAGCGCTTGGTTATGCGCGGTGTGTGTTTGAAAATTCAAAACGCTACCGAATCGAGATACTTCCGTCTGTGGTCGGACAACGTCGCCAAACTCGTGCGGGATCGCGCGCGTTTGACGCAGGTGCTCAAGCGCATGGCGCGCAGACGCATGTTCACCGCCTTCGCCGCTTGGGCCGATCTCTCCACCACGCGCGAGGATCGTCTGGAGAAGATCATCGACATCATGAATGGACGAATGCGTCGCTTGCACCTGGCGAAAGCGTTCGCCGGATGGATGGACAAGGCGCAGTCGGCCATCGCGAATCGCAGCAAGGCGCGCGGCTTCATCTTGCGGCATCGATATCAAGCGGTTTCGAAAGCTTTTGTGTCGTGGCACGAACACGCGCAGACGCAAAAAATCAATCGAGTCAAGATTCAAAAAGTGATCGCTCGATCGCAGAATCGTCTCGCGTCGATGGCGTTTTATCAGTGGAGCAATTTGGTGACGGAGAAGGCGCGTCACATGGCGCTTGTGTCGAGGTTCATCACTCGAATGCGCGTGCGTGAGGTGGGTGCGGCGATCAACAAATGGTACGACGTGACGCAAAATGAAAAGCGTAAACGTGCCGTGTTCACCAAGGTGTTGGCCACGATTAAGAATCAACACTTGGCGGCGACGTTCAACCGCTGGCGAGAGTTTGCGGCTGAATCGTACGACGTCAAGGTTCGCCTGCGTAAAGTCGTGAGTCGCATGCTTCGATTGCGTCTGTCGCAAGCTTTCACAATTTGGAACGAAAACACCGTCGAGATGCGCCGTCAACGAGCCATTCTCGGTCGATTCGTCGCCCGAATGCGTAGCAGAACGCTCGCGTCCTCCTTTACCCATTGGTTGGACGTCGTCGAGGAGCAAAAGCAAACCAACCAGAGAATGGCGTACCAACAGCGTCTCGCCGGGAACATCATGGCTCGAATGAACCGCTCAACGCTTCGCGCCGCCTTTGATAAATGGTACTCCGTCGTCGAAGAGCGCGAGATGCACCGAGAGATGCTTCGACGAATGTTGCGCACCAAGCGCGTCGCCATGAACTTTTTCATGACGTGGTACTGGGACGCCTTCGACGGCGATATTCAAGACACCATGGCGGACATGTTCGGCGCCACGCGCACCTTTATGAACGAAGCATTCGAGGGTTCGAGCGTAGATCTCGCCCCGCGCCCGACGACGCTCGATTTCATCGCGCACCGCGAAAACGGCGTCAACGGGTTCGCCTCGGAGCGCTCTTTTGACGACGACGACGACGACGAATTCGACGAATTCGACGCCGCGTCAAAATCGGACCACCGTTCAGCCTTCTCTCCGCCCGCCCCCGAGTGGCGATCCAGCTCGAGCGGTGATTACGACGACGGTTCGCGCTCCGTGTTCCACACCCCGCGCAAGGACGAGCGAGACGCCGACGGCGAAGACGCTCGCCCTTAGGACCCATTGCATTAAGGTTCGTAGTCGTAGTCGTCACTCGGCGGCGGACTCGGCGGCGGACTCGGCGGCGGACTCGGCGGCGGACTCGGCGGC
>Ga0181589_10000590_pt1 | contig 26412 bp, 27 predicted proteins | sample 071ome_25_FD_132444 | JGI IMG/M metagenome (GOLD analysis project Ga0181589, IMG submission 132444) | Coastal salt marsh microbial communities from the Groves Creek Marsh, Skidaway Island, Georgia - 071410BT metaG (megahit assembly) | ecosystem: Environmental > Aquatic > Marine > Intertidal...
CATAACGTCATAATTATACGTTCGTGGTTGCGAATGCCTTCAACGGTAGTACGTAAATTTGTGGTGAGGGCATCGATAACTTTTTGATTGAGTTTTAAGCGCATGAAATATTCAGCTAATGCTTCTCTTGCCTCAAGCATTTTCTTTGGACTTTTCTGAACACTGGCAGATTGCGTGTTTTTATATAAAGCCGCTATTTCCTCAAGGTGCTCACGCGCTTCTTCAGGGTCTGGTCCAGTATCTACTACTTCCTCTTCTGTTTGATCGTCATCAGTGTCATCGTCATCAGTGTCATCGTCATCAGTATCATCATCACTATCAGTTTGATTGACGACGGTAGGGGTAGAGATTTCATCTTCTGCATCAGGGTCAATAAAGCCGGTGATTAGATCAGTTAGACGCATCTCTTCATTTTCAACTTTTGCATACAAAAGCAATAGTTGTTCAATAGAGCGCGGGTAATGGCCAATCGCAAGTAGGACTTCGGCAAGACCTTCTTCAATTCGCTTAGCGATTTTAATCTCACCTTCACGTGTGAGTAGATTCACTGTGCCCATTTCACGCATGTACATGCGCACCGGGTCGGTGGTTCTGCCGAATTCACTGTCGACTGAAGCCAGTGCTGCGGCGGCTTCTTCTGCCACATCTTCATCTGCGGCAGCGGTTTCTGACATCAATAGTGATTCTTCATCAGGTGCTTGTTCATGTACGACAATGCCCATGTCATTGATCATACTGATGATGTCTTCAATCTGCTCAGGATCCACAATAGAGTCGGGTAAGTGGTCGTTGACCTCTGCATAAGTGAGGTAACCCTGCTCCTTACCTTTAGCAATCAAGTTCTTAAGGCTGTATCCTTGATTTTGTTGTTCGTTAGTAGATTCTGGTTCCATAGGAGTTTTCGTAAATTATTGGGATAAACCTCTCATTATAATCGTTTTTCTTGAATCACACACCTATCCAATTAGATGTATTGGGTATAAATACCCATGTGTGGGTGACAAATGTTTAACTAGGGTCAGAATTGATTAAATCATCAAATTCTTTTCTGCGAATATCCTCATGAAAACGTTGCATCGTCTGCCGAAATGAATGCTCACGGTTATTCATGTCTGGCAGCTCCCACAGGACAAGTTTTTTTAAAATAGGGTATTCGTCACGACCGTGAAAGCGTTCAATTAGAGCGCTGGAAGTGAGAGTTGGTTCCTCCTGAATTATTGCTAGTAATTCAATGAGCAGTGGAACTCCCGGAGTCGTTTGAAGTTGATTTAATTGTTCTTCCGCTAAGGCAAATTCCACGAGTTGAGGCTCACGCAGTAATAACGCGATAGCCAGACGAGTTTTGGTGTATTTAGCCCCACGTTTTTGTTGGAGAGAACTGAATTGACTAGCGTTATATGATGATTTGGTCTCGTGTGGAGAGCTTGTAATCGAAGCGCCCACACGTATGTTGAGTTCTTTTAGCATTAAATCTTTGAAGACAATTTTAGGTATTTTGCTGATTAAAGGTTGCGCTAAATTGGCGAGTTTCGCTTTACCATCGAGTGAGCTGGTATCGACTTCAGTCGTTAGTTTACTAAAAAAGTACTCTGACAATGGTAGAGCTTGTTCAAGATGATTTTGAAAAGCTTGTTGTCCAGCTGAACGAATTAGAGAATCTGGATCTTCTCCCTGTGGCATAAAGGCGAAGCGGATATCAATACCGTCTTTATATTCAGGTAGTATTTGTTCTAAGGCTTTCCAGGCGGCATCTTTGCCAGCTCTATCACCATCAAAACAGAAGATTAAATTAGAGGTATAGCGCAGTAAGTTGCGTATATTTTGACTGGTGGTAGCAGTTCCTAGTGTGGCGATGGCATTGTCTACACCATGTTGAGCCAGTGCGACTACATCCATATAGCCCTCAACAACTAGTAGTGATTTTATTTTGCCTAGGGCCTGACGGGCTTCGTAGAGTCCATATAATGTGCTGCCCTTATGAAATAAATCAGTTTCGGGACTATTGATATATTTAGGTGAGCTGCCATCAATCTCACGGCCACCAAAAGCGATGACTCGTCCTCGTGGGTCTTTAATGGGGAACATAATTCGATGACGAAAGCGATCATATATTTTGCCGGGAGATTTCTCAGTTAATAAGCCGGCTTTAATCAAGGTGGCTGATTGTATATCAAGTTGATTTCTAAGGTTGTCGAAACCAGGTGGGGCAAAACCAATATTAAAGCGTTGTGAAATTTCACCGGTAATTCCGCGTGATTTTAGATACTCAATAGCCTCAGGGTGTTTTCTTAGTTGCAGTTGATAATAGCGGTTTGTGGTGTCGAGCGCTGTGTATGTGTCGGACAAGACATCATTTTTTTGACTGCCTTTTTCATAGCTCACTTCTAGCCCTAGGCGTTGCGCCAATACCTCTATGGTCTCAACAAACTCTAGGCCTTCATGTTCCATTAAAAAACCGATAGCAGTGCCATGAGCGCCACAGCCAAAACAATGATAAAACTGCTTTTCTCGATTGACTGTAAATGAAGGAGTTTTCTCACCATGAAAAGGACAGCATGCGATGTACTCTTTACCCTTAGGCTTGAGATCTATGTAGCTGTCAATGAGGTCAACGATATCGGTTTGATTGACCACCTGATCGATAAAGGATTGTGGGATTTTACTCGCCATAGTGAGTCACTGGAATATTCGAGGGTATACATAGAGGCTACTGGAAGCGCCTGGCATGTCAATAGTTGAATTAAGTCTTTGTGATTAATGCTAATAAAATCATCAGGCTAATTAACAACATAGTAAAAATGATTATCGCTTTATTGGATGAAAACCCATTGAATAAAACATTATTCTGAGTGGCAGGATGTGTATGTGAGTTCACATTAGACGTTGAGATTGCATATTTTTGATGTAAATAGATGTTGCCTTGAGTATGTATTTGGTCAAAATTGCCCTGTGAGTTTTTGTAGATATTTTCACATTGATAGGTATCCAATATGCTTTGTGGGGATTGATCAGAGGCTAACATGCACTGGCGGATACGATATTGAATATAACTCATGGTTTGCTGAAGATTTAATGAACGAATATTTATTTGGAGATGACTGCAGTCATGTAGCGCATGGTCATCTAACTCAATCAAATTTAATTTTAGCTGTGTTTCACCAGAGAAAAGGAAAAATAAGGCATTAGGGTGAGTTTGATCAAGTCGATTTTTGAGTTCGAATAGCTGCTTTAAACATGCATTATCTAAGTGGTGTGCATCATCAATAATTAATAAGCATTTTGGATGCTTTTCAAAATAACAGATGAGATGATTCTCAATGCTCAGATTTGAATCTGCTTGTGAACACATATCAAGTGGCCATTTAGTCTGCATCTTTTCACATAGTTGCACAAAGTTGAATATGTCAGTGGCTCGTACGGCACAAGATTGAAATTGTGAGCGTGTAAGTTGTAATGTTTTGCGAAGAAAAGTGGTTTTGCCAGCGCCCTGTTCAGCAAGCAATACAATTGATTGATTATTACGCGCAAGTGACTGCACAATAACATTCAGGGTCATCTCGAGAATACTATCAGTATAGAGGCGGTCGGCATCTACATGCGCTGAAAAAGGATTGCATTTCAAACCGAGGGCGGCGAGTTGTTGTTGAGTAAGCACAGCTATTTGATTAGGGTGTTTCATTACCTAATTGTTAGTTTTGAGACGTTCATATTGTGCTTGAGCATAGCGATCAGTCATGCCCGCAATATAATCTGAGATAACACGTGCGTAGCCATCAATGCCCTGACTTTCTCTCTTGCGAATTGCTTTTTGTTGATGTTCTGGTGGGAGTAAAGTGCTGTCATCGAAAAACTTCTCAAACAAGGTATTGATAATTGTTTTTGCATTCAGGCTCATGGCCGCTACCTGTTCATGTTGGTAGAGATTGCTATGAAGAAAAGATTTGAGTTCAATGATCTGAGTTTTTGTTTCTTCACTAAAGCCTACTAAGGGTTTTTTACTGTTGCGCACATCATCTATATTAGTGATTCCCCGCTGTGTGATGTTGTTCTGAGTAGTTTCAATTAAATCGTTTACACAACAATCAATCATGTTGCGAATCACAGTTTGTGCTTTTCGTTTATCAGATAGTCCTGGATATTGACTTTCGATGCTCTCAAAGTGTGAGGCAAATAAGCTACAGTTTCTGAGTTGTTGTATTGAGATTAGGCCTGAGCGTAAGCCATCGTCAACATCATGATTGTTGTAAGCGATTTCATCTGCAATGTTAGTGAGTTGTGCTTCTAGACTGGGTTGGGTCCTATCGATAAAACGCTGTCCTAATGCTCCCATATAACGTGCATTTTTTAATGAGCAGTGTTTGAGTATTCCCTCGCGAGTGTCAAACATAAGATTTAATCCATCGAATTGTGGATATTTCTCTTCTAAATGATCCACTACGCGTAAAGATTGAAAGTTATGCTCAAACCCGCCATATTCGCGCATACATTGATTGAGTGCGTCTTGCCCTGCATGACCAAAGGGAGTGTGGCCCACATCATGGGCTAGGGCGATAGCTTCAGTGAGATCTTCATTGAGGTTGAGGGCGCGAGCTATGGAACGTGCTATCTGAGCGACTTCCAGAGAATGTGTCAAGCGGGTACGGTATAAGTCGCCTTCATGATTGATGAACACTTGGGTTTTATACTCTAAGCGTCTAAATGCAGTGCAATGGATGACACGGTCTCGATCTCTTTGAAATTCTGAACGAGTATTGCAGGATGTTTCAGGAGTATCTCTGCCTAACGATTGTTGTTGTGTGACTGCATAGGGTGCGAGTGTTTGAAATTGCATATAACTAATTATGGGATGAGGTTGCATCAGTCAACATAGCTAACAATAGTGTCTGATCATATTCGTGAGTCATAACGGCTTGGCCAATTTCTTTAAGCAGAATAAGGTTGAGCTTGCCAGCTTGCACCTTTTTATCTAATGCCATCATTTCAAGCATTTGATCCGCGTTGAGTTGTTCAGGTAGATTGACCGGAAGATTTGCCATTTGTAAAACTCGCCTTATCCTTGCAACATCATCTTCATTTAGCCAACCTAAGCGCGCTGAAAATTCAGCAGCTAATGCCATACCACAGGCGACGGCTTCACCATGCAGCCAGTTGCCATAACCCATTCCTGTCTCGATAGCATGGCCAAACGTGTGCCCCAAATTTAATAGCGCACGACGACCACTTTTTTCCCGTTCATCACTTGCAACAATGTCAGCCTTGCATTGACATGAGGTTTGTATGGCATGAGTTACAGCTGCTATATCCAGTTGCATAAGATGGGTGATGTTTTCCTCCAGCCAAATAAAAAATTCTTTATCAGCCAATAAACCATATTTGATGACCTCGGCAATACCTGCGCTTAGTTCACGTGCAGGCAGACTGCGCAGAGTATTGATATCTGCTACCACACACTGAGGTTGATAAAATGCCCCTATCATATTTTTTCCTAGAGCATGGTTCACACCTGTTTTACCGCCGACAGATGAGTCGACTTGTGATAATAATGTGGTGGGGACTTGAATAAAGTCGACACCACGTTGATAACATGCTGCTGCAAAACCGGTGATGTCACCAATCACGCCTCCACCTAAGGCTACTATGCTTACATCGCGTGGACAGCGTAGTTCTAAGAGCACATCAAAAATATTTTCCAAGGTAGCCATATTTTTATATTGCTCCCCATCTGGCAAGATAATTTCATGGCACTCAAATGATTTTAGAGTATTTTTTAAGGGTTCTAAATATAAAGGGGCAACAGTTTCATTACTAATAATAACTACTCGTTGGCTTTTGATATGTTGATTGATGAGGTTTTTATGATTGAGTATATCCTCTCCTATGTATATAGGATAAGAGCGAGTGTCTAATTGTACAGTGAGTGTTTGCATAGAGTGTATTAACTCAGTAATTGTATCATTGGGTCTAATTAAGCAGATCTAATCGCTTGAGCTGCTGCATAATCAAGTCGATGGAGCGATTGATATTTTGTTTGTCAGTATCAATAGTGATATCAGCAAGCTGTTCATACAAGGGATTACGCTGTTTGGCTAATGAGCTTAGTTTAGCATGACGATCAGGTGTTTGAAGCAGTGGGCGTGATTTGTCGTGTGAGGTGCGTTTAAGTTGTGAGTCAACACAGGCCATCAAGTAGATGACGATATTATCTGCTTGCTTGAGAATAAGATGATTGTTGGCTTGAGTAACAATTCCTCCGCCGGTGGCAATTACCCCTGTGTCTTGCGTGAGCAGTTCTTTTAGCATTTTATGTTCGCGTGAACGGAATCCGTCTTCACCTTCTAGTTCGAAGATGGTAGTAATTTTGACTCCGGTACGATTTTCCAAAAAATGATCACTGTCATAAAAAGGGCACTTTAGGCGTTTGGCAAGTCGTTTGCCTAGTGAAGATTTTCCTGCACCCATAGGGCCAATGAGGATGATGTGTTTGCGCATAATTTGGCATTGTTTGATTTGATATCATTTTAAACAAAAAATATCATCTGCACAGGGTCATTTATCAGCTGTTGTGAGATTAAAGCACCATGTTTAATTGTTCATCGATAATTTTCGGAGTCATGAAGATCAGCAGCTCTTTTTTGTTATTACTTTTGCTTTCATTTCTGAACAGTTTGCCAGCAATGGGTAGATCGCCAAAAAAGGGCACTTTAGATGTGGATGTTGTTGAACCTTCAGTATAAATGCCACCCAGTACAATGGTCTGCCCATTGTTGACTAATACGTTGGAGGTAACTTCATTGGTATTAATGCTAGGAATACCTTGAAAAATATCACCAATACTGTCGTTAGTGACAGAGACCACCATACTGACTCGGTTATCAGGTGTGATTTATTCAGAATCAGTTTGATTGTTTTCAATTATATGATAATCAATGTTGACCTCATTGAGTGGGAAAGGAATATGCTGGTCTGCTTCTACATTGATTTGTACTTCTAATTCTTCATCACTGAGACCGGCTGGCATAGAAATAACTTTACTGATCACATTTGATGCCGGCACAGCCATAATACAATGTTTTGCTTGAGATCGAGATTGTTTTACTGCTTTTCTTATGCATTCCGCTACACTGTCAATATCGGTAATCATGCGCTCAGAAATGCAATTTTCTGGCAGCGGGTAGGTGCCGATATGGTCAATATGATATCTCTGCTTATGAGTAGACAGTTGTAATACTCTAACGTTGCTAGCACTGATATCTATGCCCAAAGTGGGTTGTATGGAGCGGTTTATATTCAACACAGGTTTTTCCTATAGTCATTAGTTTTGCTTTGTTTTTATATTTTCTGCTTATTAATTGATTAATTTTTGATAGTTGATGAGAGTTTTTTTAATTCATGATAAAAAGCACTTTAAGAGAAAGTTTTTGTCAAACTATTTATTCATGAGCTATTAGTTATTTTAATCCTATGTCATTGTCTTTGAGCGCCCTCAAAACGGCTTTTATCGGGTTTCTAATCCTGTCCGTCGCTATTATTAGTTTAGCTACTGTGGTGGTGATTTTTTATTCACAACAATTGCCTTCAGTGGAGACACTCAAAGATGTTCAACTTCAAACCCCCCTTAAAGTATTCAGTCGAGACGGTAAGTTGATTGCTGTATTCGGTGAAAAACGAAGAATACCTATTGCTCATGAAGAAATGCCATCGCAGTTGGTGAATGCTTTTTTGGCGGCAGAGGATGATCGTTTTTATTCACATCCAGGGGTCGATTACCAAGGCATCATAAGAGCCGGGCTGAATTTGATTATGACCGGACGAAAAGTACAGGGCGGAAGTACGATTACAATGCAATTGGCGAGAAATTTCTTTCTTACGCCCGAACGCACTTATTCGCGAAAGATAAAAGAGATTTTATTAGCTCTGAGAATCGAGAAGACGCTCAATAAGAATGAAATTCTCGAATTATATTTAAACAAAATATATCTGGGGCAACGTGCTTACGGTGTGGGAGCTGCTGCCGAAGTGTATTATGGTAAAACCATACAAGAATTAACGGTTCCTCAATTAGCGATGATTGCAGGTTTGCCGAAAGCCCCTTCTGCCTATAATCCTGTGTCAAATGCTCAACGTGCGAAAATACGTCGCGATTATGTCCTAGGACGGATGAATAAGCTAAAGATGATTTCGCAACTGCAGTACGAGCAGTTTTTAGATGCTCCTATTGTTGCGCGTAAACACTCTATCAAGGTTGAGGTAGACGCCCCTTATGTTGGTGAGATGGTCAGATCACATATGGTGGAGACTTATGGAGAGCATGCTTACTCGGTTGGTTATAACGTTTACACCACCATTGATGCTGAAAAACAACAAGTAGCAGTTCGTGCGTTGCAATCTGGATTGATGGCTTATGACATGCGTCATGGTTATCGTGGTGCTGAGAAACAAATTGACCAAGAAGTGATGTTAGATCCAGCTCTTTTATCTGAACAGATACGTCAGTTGAGTAATATCGGTCCGTTGCAAGCAGGAGTTGTAACACAGGTTGATGAGCAATCAGCTCAGGTGATTGTTGATAGAGATGTTATTAGTTTAAATCTAGATGCGGTTAAATGGGCACGCAAATACTTATCAGTCAATGCGCTTGGGCCTAAGCCTGAGAAAGTTTCCGATGTGTTATCAGTTGGTGATGTCATTAGAGTGCTGCAAACGGATTTGGGGTGGCAGTTGCGACAGAAGCCAGCAGCTTCAAGTGCGATTGTCTCAATAAATCCGGATGATGGTTCTGTGGCAGCATTAGTGGGTGGCTTTGATTTTTATGACAGCAAGTTTAATCGTGTCATTCAAGCATCTCGTCAGCCCGGTTCCTCATTTAAACCTTTTATATATTCAGCCGCATTGGAAGCAGGCTTCACGCCGGCAAGTTTGGTCAATGATGCTCCAGTGGTATTTGATAGCAAACAAACAGAGGATGCTTGGCGGCCACATAACTACTCGGGAAAATTTTTTGGTCCAACACGTTTACGTTTTGCATTAACTAAATCACGCAATATGGTTTCGATTAGATTGCTTAGAGATATTGGCCAATCTTTTGCTAAACAGCATATCGCAAATTTTGGATTTGATGTTACGCAGTTGCCGGATGATTTAACTCTTGCGTTGGGGAGTAGTGCCGTGACACCAATGCAATTGGCTCAGGCTTATAGCGTGATAGCTAACGGCGGCTATCAAGTACAACCCTATTTCATTGAACTCATTCAAAAATCTCAAGAAGATGATATTTTTACCGCACATCCTGCAGTGATCTGTGATGAGCAATGCAAGCAAATTAATCATGAGTTGTCAGAATTTGAGAAGGAATTAAACGACGAAGAATTACCAGTGGATTTACCGCCGGCTGATTTTGCTCCACGAGTGGTGAGTGAAGCTAATATTTATCAACTCACTAGTATGCTCAATGATGTTATTCAGTATGGTACCGGTCGTAGTGCAAAAGTACTTGAGCGTAAAGATATCGCTGGCAAGACAGGCACGACGAATGATCAGACCGATGCGTGGTTTGCAGGTTTCCATAAAGAAGCAGCTACGGTAGTTTGGTTGGGTTTTGATGATCCGCAGTCTTTGGGGCGAAGAGAAGCTGGAGGTGTGGCGGCTTTACCGATTTGGATTGACTATATGCGTTTTGTATTAAAGGACGTGCCACACACACAAGTCAGTTTGCCTGATCACATGGTGGAATTAAAAGTTCATCCTGATAGTGGACTAGTAGTCGATGACGATTTTGAAAAAGGTATCGTTGAGGCTTTTTTACTTGACCAAGTGCCCGCACGTCATCTTGACGATGGTATGCAGGTTGAAATAGATTCACAAGAGATGATGGAGCAGAAACCCATTCAACGAGTATTTTAAAAAATAGGCTTGAACGCTTTATTTTGATTTTTGTTCGTGACTGTATTGATGAACGAAATCCACTAGAGTTTTGACATTTTCTGGTTTGATCCCAGGATGAATACCATGTCCAAGATTAAATACATGTCCACTGTGTTTAGGATAAGCATCCAAAACAGCACGTGCTTGTTCAATGACAGTTTGTGGTGTGCTGTAGAGCACGGTGGGATCTAAGTTACCCTGCAAGGAGACGCGGTCACCAACGATCTTGCTAGCGTCTCTAATATTGATTGTCCAATCCAGTCCAACACCATTCGCGCCGGAATTTGCTAACTGCTCAAGTGAATGGTTAGCGCCCTTAGAAAATAAGATCACAGGGATAGTGGCGCCCTCATGGTGACGATGCAATTTCTCAACGGCACGCATCATAGGGGCCAGTGAATAATGACGATAATATTCTGGAGTGAGAGTGCCTCCCCAGGTATCAAATATCATGACGGTCTGCGCACCAGCTTCGATCTGTGCGTTTAGGTAGCTGGCGACACTGTCACTGACAATATCCAGCAAATTCTGTGTTTCCTTGGGGCTGGTATAGAGTAGGCTCTTAATTTTAGCAAAATCTTTTGAGGAGCCACCCTCCACCATATATGTTGCGAGAGTCCAGGGGCTGCCAGAGAAACCAATTAGGGGCACTCGTCCATCGAGTTCTTGACGTATAGTTGATACTGCCTGCATGACATAATCTAATTCGTCGTGTGGATCAGGCACCCCGAGATTTTTTATATCGCGAAGATTTTGTATGGGTCGGGTAAACACCGGGCCATCGCCTTCACGAAATTCTAATCCAAGTCCCATCGCATCTGGGATGGTGAGAATATCTGAAAATAGAATTGCCGCATCTAGATCAAAACGCTCTAGTGGTTGCATGGTTACTTCACAGGCTAATTCAGGCGTCTTACATAAGGTTAGAAAATCACCTGCTTTTTCTCTCGTTGCCCGATATTCGGGTAGGTAACGCCCTGCTTGGCGCATAATCCAAATAGGCGTGTAGTCAACGGGTTGACCAAGTAAAGCACGGATGAAAGTGTCGTTTTTAAGCGCAGTCATGAATGATGGATATGAGTGATTAAAGCGCCCTAGTGTGACGTTTTGAATAAAATAATTCTAGTTGGACAGTTTGCTTTTGATTAGCTGGCTCACTTGACTCATATCAGCTCTGCCTTGAAGCTGGGGTTTGAGGATAGCCATTACTTTGCCCATCTCTTGCATTGAACTTGCAGATGTTGATGAGATGGCTTGTTCGATAAGTTCGGTAATCTGTTGCTCTGAGAGCGCTTCGGGAAGATAGGTGCTAATAATAGCCAGTTCTGCGCGCTCTATATCGGCTAAGTCTTCGCGTTCTGCCTGCTCGTATTGGCTAATCGACTCGCGTCTTTGTTTTGCCATCTTGTCCAAAATGCCTATGAGGCGATGATCATCAACTTCTATACGTTCGTCCACTTCAACTTGCTTGGTAGCTGAGAGGATTAAGCGAATGGTAGTAAGACGTTGTTTATCTTTATCTTTCATTGCAGATTTCATATCTGCAGTGAGTTGTTGTTTCAGCGAGGTATCTGACACAGTTTCGTAGTATGTGTAAGTCTAGTGAACAATAAATTAGACAAAATTTTGTCGCATGAACTATTAATAGAGACGCTTACGCTTGAGTGATGTGCGTGATACACGCTTGAGGTTGCGCTTAACAGCGGCTGCAGCTTTACGTTTGCGGACAGATGTTGGCTTTTCATAAAATTCGCGACGGCGAACTTCTGTAAGAACACTGGCTTTTTCACATGAACGACGGAAGCGGCGTAATGCTACGTCGAAAGGCTCGTTTTCTTTAACTCTTACTCCAGGCATAAATCCTCAATATTTTGTATTTAGTACTTGATTATGTGACCTCATAAACGCATTTGTTATTTACGCGTGCCTATTCAGTTTAAAATAGACGGCGTAAGATAGAGCTAACAAATCGCACAATGGCCTCTTGGGACGATGGATTATAGTTGTGCTATGCACGATTTCAACACTTAAATAGCTATTTTTATCAAAACATCCTATATATTTCATGAAAATTCTTGGTATTGAGTCATCTTGTGATGAAACTGGCGTTGCTATCATCGATCAAAGTGGGCAGGTTTTAGCGGAGCGTCTCTACAGTCAGGTCGAGTTGCACGCGGATTATGGAGGCGTGGTACCGGAGTTGGCCTCACGTGATCATGTACGCAAATGTTTGCCTTTAATAAAAGCGTGTTTGCAAGATGCTGAATTGACTATTAAGGATCTTGATGCTGTGGCTTATACGGCAGGCCCAGGATTAGTAGGCGCTTTGTTTGTGGGGGCTTCCATCGGTGAGTCGTTGGCATGGGCGTTAGGTGTGCCTTCTATTCCTATTCATCATATGGAAGCGCATTTATTAGTACCTTTTTTGGAAGCGTCACAAAACTCATCTGATTCGTTGAAGTTTCCCTTTTTATCTTTACTAGTATCTGGTGGGCACACATTAATAGTACATGCGCGAGCGTTGGGAGATTATCAGGTTTTAGGGCAGAGTCGTGATGACGCGGTAGGTGAAGCTTTTGATAAAGTCTCAAAACACATGGGTTTGGGTTATCCCGGCGGCCCTATTATAGAAAAATTAGCCGCGTTAGCTGAAGATAAAGTCATGAGATATCCCAGGTCTCTGTTAGAGGCGGATAGTTTAGATTTCAGTTTCAGTGGACTGAAAACTCATACTTTGTTGAGCTATCAAAAATCGACAAAAACATTGCAAGATCAGACAGAGACCGCTTATGCTTTCCAGTCTGCAATTGTTGATACGCTGTATGAAAAATGTGCACGCGCATTCCAACAAACTGGCCTTAATACTTTAGTGATTGCTGGTGGTGTCAGTGCCAATCAAGCCTTGCGTGATAGATTCACCGCTTTTAATGATGAGGGTAAGCATATCCTGTTCCCACCATTAAAGGTGTGTACTGATAACGGTGTGATGGTGGCTTATGCGGGATTATTACATGCGATTGAAAAACGCACGCTAGAGGCAAAGCAAGTGCGTGTTTATCCAAGATGGCCTTTAGATAAGGCACGTGTGAGTGTTAGTAATAATTGTTAAGACCCGCCTATACGACTCTCCTGCCCCTGAATTAATTTGCTGATGTTTGTTCGATGGCGCCAGAATACCAATAAGCTAATAATCACTAGCAAGCTTATCACATGCGCAGATAACTCAATTGCCCAGGCCACTAGTGGCAATAAGGCGGTCGCGGTGAGTGCAGATAGAGAAGAATAACGAGATATTTTTGCCACAGTAAGCCACACGCCCGCCCAGATGATAGCTAGTGGCCAGTGGATAGCCAATAAAACTCCCAGAGTCGTGGCAACCCCCTTACCCCCTTGAAAGCGATAGTAGATGGGGTACATATGTCCTAAGATAGCAGCTCCACCCATCCAGCAAAGTATGTACTCATTTACCCCCAGATATCTGGCTACCAGTAAGGGCAGTAAGCTTTTTAACAAGTCGCCAGCAAGAGTCAAGGCAGCTGCTTTTTTGCTGCCAGTACGTAACATATTAGTTGCGCCGGGATTGCCCGAGCCTAATTGGCGAGGGTCGGGCAGTTGCATCCAAGCTGCAAATACAATGGCACATGAAATCGAGCCGATCAGATAGCTTGCAATTACGAGTGTAATAAGGTCGACTGATATATTCATGAGAGACAACAAAGTAATTGAGTAATGGCAAATAAAGACAATGTGTTAATGCTCACTGGCTGGGGTTCATCTCATCATGTCTGGGATTTGATTATTCCAGCATTAGAAATAGGTTGCCACATAAATAATGTCATACCGACTTGGTCTGAAGACGCGCAAGTGCAGGGATCTTTGTTAGAATTGGATCATTATGTGGATGCTATAGCTAATACCTATACATCTTCTCATCATGTTTTGGCTTGGTCATTGGGCGGAGGCGTGGCTATTCATCTTGCGACGCGTCACCCTCATATAGTCAAGGACATAGTTTTTATTGCTAGTACCCCAAAATTTGTGAGCGTTGATAATCATCAAGCAGGTATAATTTATGATGACTATAGGGCGTTGAAAAAAAAATTTATTGATGATCCAACTACAACCCTAAAAGCTTTTCAAGCACTTCAAGTGGTTGGTGATAAAAATGCCAAAGCTATCCTTAAACAATTCAGAAAACACAATGATTTTGCGCACTTTGACATGCTTGAGTTGTGGGCAGGTTTGGAGATGCTAGAGCGAGATTTTTCTGCACAATTAGATGCACTATCATGTCCAACCTATTTTATTCTTGGTCAGGATGATGCGGTGATTAATTGCGCACGAGGTGAATATTTCGCACGGAAAACGCAATCTGAGCATGTGTTGTGGCCGCAGGTGGGTCATGCACCCCAATTGTCTTGTCCTAAAAGATTGGTTGATCAAATAGCCACTTTCCTTGATCTTAACTTGCATGGATAAATTCAAAATACAGTCACGTTTCTCGGGGGCGGTGGAAAGTTATAATGCTGCGGCGAAAGTGCAACTGCAGGCCATTGATCTGACATTGAAGTGTATGCATCAATTATCGATGGATATGGATATTAGGAAGCGTTTACTTGATCTGGGTAGTGGCACTGGTTTGGGTGCCCATCAAATCCATCAGCAATTTGTTGGTTGTGATTATTTTGCAATGGATCTGAGTCTGTCTATGTTGAATTATGCTAGGAAGTCATGCGAAAACACGTATGCTTTGATATGTGCTGATGCGGTTAAATTGCCACTACAAAATCAAACATTTGATCTCATATTGAGTAATTCCATGTTCCAGTGGTGTGAAGATTTACGCGCTGCATTTGCAGAATGCCGACGTGTTTTGCGTGAAGGTGGAATATTAGTATTCTCAACTTTTGGTCCGTCTACTCTTAGGGAATTGCGTGCAGCTTTTTCTGTGGTGGATACGCAATCCCATGTGGGACAGTTTGTGCCACTAAGTGAGGTGGAAAAAGCTCTGGGTCGTGCAGGATTTGATCAAGTTGAGTTGCATTCAGTGCTGTTAGAACAGAATTACAAAAATCCCATTGACTTACTAAGGGATTTAAAGGCAGTGGGAGCTAATTATCTTCAGAATTCACCAAAAAGTATGTATGGAAAGTCAAAATTCTCAAAAATGTTGGCGCACTATCCAGTCTCGCCACATGATCAAGAGGTATACCCAGCCACTTATGAGGTGATATATGGCACAGCCAAATAACCTATAAATTCGCTGTAAATTACCTGATGTACTGGGCTTTATTTCCCAATCCTGAGTTTGTACATGGAAAATAGGATCACATTTGTGTCGTAAGGGTGTGTTTAATCACCCAAAAGTGATAGATAAACGCACTCAAATACTCAAATATCTGCTATGACAATTGCTTCGCGATGCGGCATAATGCCGCACACAGGACTACTGGATATGAAGAGTACGGAAAACCCGAGGGCAATACTTGCTTGGTAACCAGAAGTTTTTGAGGATGAAATTGAGCTTGGATAAAGAAATTGAATTATCACGATTTGTGATTAGACCTAACTGCTCTATGAGTTGGCGCGATACTAAAATTTTTGTTGCCAGTCTCGCTATTTTATCTATTGGCATTGCACTTGTGTTTGCGATGCAAGGTCTGTGGGTGATACTTCCATTCGCAGGCGCAGAAGTTTTATCACTGGCCGGTATCTTATATTGGATCAGTATCAAAACAAGGGAATGTGAAGTGATTTCAATCGACCATGAATATGTGCGTATTGAGTCAGGGCGAGATCGTGCAACTCAGTTGTATGAATTACAAACGGCATGGACCAGCGTTCAGCTATATCCCCCTGCTCCCCCAACACAGTACGGTAGATTGGTAATGAAATCCAAAGGAAAAGAATACGAGGTCGGCGCCTTTTTAAATGAGGATGAGCGTAAGAGTTTAGCATCATCCATTAAGAGTGCACTGACAGACAAATTAAATTATAGCAATTGAAATGGAGTTACACAGATGATGGTTAATACCTGGATCAAAAAGATGTTTGTTGCGTTAAGCACGCTTCTTATGGTGGGTTCAGCACATGCGGTTCAACCCTATAACATGACACGTGGTGTGTCAGACATCAGTGGAGATGTTTATAGCATGCACATGATTGCTTTTTGGTTGTGTGTTGTTATTGCAGTGGCAGTATTTGCCGTGATGTTTTACTCAATTTACGCGCATCGTCAATCAAAGGGTGCTACACCCGCTACTTTTCATGAGAGCACTACTGCTGAAGCAATCTGGACATTCATTCCATTTGTTATTTTGATTGGTCTGTCCATCCCAGCTACCAAAACACTGATCGCAATGGAAGATACGAGTGATTACGACTTAACCGTAAAAATCACAGGTTATCAATGGCTTTGGCATTATGAGTACATTGATGAAGGGGTGGATTTTTACAGTGTATTAGATACGCCTCGAACACAAATTAATAATGCAGAAAATAAGAATCAAAACTACCTATTGGAAGTTGATAACGAGCTTGTTTTGCCTGTGGGCAAGAAAGTGCGGTTTTTGATTACCTCGAATGACGTAATACATGCATGGTGGGTACCTGCGGTTGCCGTTAAGAAAGACGCTATCCCCGGTTTCATAAACGAGGCATGGACTCGCATCAATGAACCTGGCGTATACCGCGGACAATGTGCTGAATTATGCGGGCGTGATCATGGCTTTATGCCAATTGTCGTTCGAGCCGTCCCAGAAGCTGAATTTGATCAGTTCTTGGCGGCGAATACTACGCTTGAGCAGAATACAGAATATGCAATGGCTGATTGAATATTATCAGGCATTAAGATTTTTTAACTTTCAGTTTTTAAACCTAAGGAGTAAATCATGAGTACGGCTGCTACCGACGATCATCACGACGATCATCCTGAGAGTCCTTATTCAATTAAACGCTGGTTATTTACAACTAACCATAAAGACATCGGTACTTTATACCTATGGTTCTCGTTTATTATGTTTTTAATTGGTGGAGTGATGGCGCTAGTCATCAGAACCGAGTTGTTCCAACCTGGCCTTCAATTTGTTGATCCACAATTTTTTAATTCTATGACGACCATGCACGCCATCATGATGATTTTTGGTGTGGTAATGCCGGCATTTACAGGCCTTGCAAACTGGTTAATTCCAATGATGGTAGGTGCCACGGATATGGCGCTGCCAAGGATGAATAATTGGAGTTTCTGGATTCTTCCATTTGCCTTCACAATGATGTTGTCAACGTTATTCATGGATGGCGGTGGTCCCGCAGGTGGCTGGACGCTTTACCCACCACTCACACTACAAACTGGTGATGCACTTCCGTTCGTGATTTTATCTATGCACTTCATGGGTCTTTCATCCATTATGGGTGCGATTAACGTGATTGCTACTATCCTGAACATGCGTGCACCAGGCATGACACTGATGAAGATGCCATTGTTCGTATGGACATGGTTGATCACAGCATATTTGCTTATCGCAGTGATGCCTGTGCTCGCGGGTGGTATTACCATGTTGCTGACAGATAAGTTCTTTGGCACTAGCTTCTTCAATGCGGCAGGTGGGGGTGATCCAGTAATGTTCCAGCACATTTTCTGGTTCTTTGGACACCCAGAAGTGTATATCTTGATCTTGCCATCATTCGGTGTGATCTCTAGCATTATTCCAACTTTCGCTAGGAAGCCATTGTTTGGCTACGCCTCTATGGTCTATGCCACAGGTTCTATTGCGTTTTTATCATTCATTGTATGGGCGCATCATATGTTTACGGTCGGTATGCCGTTAGCAGGAGAGTTGTTCTTCATGTTCGCAACCATGCTGATTGCAGTACCTACTGGTGTGAAAGTATTCAACTGGATCGCTACAATGTGGCGTGGTGCGATGACATTTGAAACACCGATGTTATTCGCGCTCGGTTTTATCGTGATGTTTTCCATTGGTGGTTTCTCAGGCTTGATGCTTGCACTGGCACCAGTAGATTTCCAATATCATGATACCTACTTCGTAGTTGCTCACTTCCACTACGTACTAGTTCCAGGCTCTATCTTCGCGATCATTGCTTCAGTCTATTATTGGCTGCCTAAGTGGTGTGGCAACATGTACAGCGAAGGTCTTGGTAAAGCTCACTTCTGGTTATCAACCATCTTTGTGAACTTAACATTCTTCCCTATGCACTTCGTTGGTTTGGCAGGTATGCCACGACGAATACCAGACTATGCACTGCAGTTCTCTGATTACAATATGATTGCCACAGTGGGTGCGTTTGGATTTGGATTGTCTCAGCTACTCTTCTTATACATCGTTATCGCTGCTATCAGAGGCGGCAAGAAGGCGACTAGTCAAGTATGGGACAATGCAGAAGGTCTTGAGTGGACGATTGCTTCACCAGCGCCTTACCATAGTTTTGTTACTCCACCAGCTATTAAGTAGTCAGGTCGAGAATAGTAGATATGGTCGATAAAAATAAGCAACAAAAAGCCGCTAACATCACAGTCATGCTGTTGGTGTTATTGGCTGTTGCGATTTACGTGGGATTCTACGTTTTAGTTGCTAACACCTAGTCATGCACTAGGTAAATACTAATCGTTTGATAATTAAGAGACATAATGAAGGAAACTACAGCACTTAAAAGGTTAGTCACTAAGCTAGCAATTGTATGTATATCGATGTTTGGCTTTGGTTACGTATTAGTCCCTTTGTACGATGTGTTTTGTGATTTAACAGGATTGCGCTTCACCGATGATGAAGCGCAACTCATCTCTAAAGAAATTGTAGAAGATACTTCGCGTTGGGTAATTGTTGAGTTTGATGCTTCATTGAATCAACAAATGCCATGGCAAGTAAAACCACAAGTCAGTCAGTTAAAGGTAAGACCTGGAAAGGTTTACACCACTAACTTTTTAGCAAGAAACGAAACAAATATCCGCATGATAGGGCAAGCAGTTCCAAGCGTGACACCCTACAAGGCAAACAAGCACCTAATAAAAACAGAGTGTTTTTGTTTCGAAAGTCAGGAAGTGTTAGCGGGTCAAGAAGTGGCTCTGCCACTGAGTTTTATGATCAACCCAAAATTACCTCCTGACGTAAGAGTGGTAACACTCTCATATACATTTTTTGATATAACAGCAGAAAATCCACAAGCGAGCGCATCTATTGAAAGCGACTTGCAGGTGGCAATAAATTAATAAATAGAGGAAAGATCATGGCGCATGCTGAAAATTCATATTACATACCACACGGAAGTCATTGGCCTATTGTGGGTTCAGTGGGTGTGTGCACACTGCTAGTTGGTTTTGCAAATTTCTTAAACGATGTCTCATGGGGCTCACCAGCTATGTTGGTAGGTTTTGGCATCTTATTATTTATGCTTTTTGGTTGGTTTGGCACCGTAGTCAGAGAGAGTGAAAAGGGCACATATAATGAACAAGTTGGTATGTCGTTCCGATGGGGAATGTTCTGGTTTATATTTTCAGAAGTCATGTTCTTCGCAGCCTTCTTCGGTGCGCTCTACTATGCGCGAGTTTACTCACTGCCATGGTTAAGCGGTGAAGGTAGTGGTGTAACGACTAATGAATTCTTGTATCAAGGCTTTGAGAGCTCATGGCCTGACAATGCTAATGGTCCTGGCAACATAGGTGGTGATTATCAAACCATGGAAGCATGGGGTTTGCCAGCAGTTAATACCGCTTTACTATTAACTTCTGGTGTAACTCTCACTTGGGCGCATCATGCACTTAAAGCTGGTCACCGAGCTCAGCTTATTATTGGTTTGTTCCTTACTGTTTTGCTTGGGGCAACCTTTATGTACTGCCAAGGCTTAGAGTACGTTGAAGCATATTCACATTTAGGTTTAACCTTGGGTTCTGGAGTATATGGATCAACCTTCTTTTTACTCACAGGTTTCCACGGTTTTCATGTGACCATAGGTGCAATAATATTGCTCGTAATACTAATACGTTGTATTAGAGGACACTTCACGGCGGACAATCATTTTGGTTTTGAAGCCGCTGCATGGTATTGGCACTTTGTTGATGTGGTTTGGCTCGGACTATTTGTGTTTGTATATATACTGTAAATTGAAATTAGTTTAGGTAGAAAAAAGGCGTCAATATGGCGCCTTTTTTGGTTATGCTTAGCCACCAATGCCATGAGGTTGTATCCAACCTAGCATCGCACTGACTATCAATATGACGAACGCTAATACTGATAAGCCAATCCTGAATTTAAGTGCACGCAAGGTCTTATTGTTATTTTCTTTACTAGTGAGAAGATGGAACATTGCTGAAATCAGGCTGCCAACAACTAGGATGAATAGTATTACGATGATGAATTTTATGAGCATTAATTTGGTTTTATAGTTTAGTTGTGAACAGGATTATAGCCACCATATGGCAATAATGCTTTTGGAGATTAAGATGGGCACACGATTTTGGCTTGTACAAGTGAGTTCACTGGCCACCTTGACGTTATTTTTGAGTCTTGGGACATGGCAATTGGAGCGTGGTAACGTTAAACATCAAATTGAATCTAAGCAAGCCTCAGATGTTGATGGTGTTGTTAACTCTATTCCTGTAGCCCCATATGAAAAGTGGCGTTATCAGCAAGTTGAGCTAGTGGGTCGGTATCTTCCTGAATATCAATTTCTTCTTGATAACCAGATACGTGATAGACAAGTAGGGTATTCGGTATTGACGCCATTTTACAGTCAAAATGATAAACAATGGTTTTTAGTAGATAGAGGTTGGATCGCTCAAGGGGGCTCTCGGCAACAAAAACCTAAACTTGTACTAGACGCTGATATGAGGACTATCTCGGGAAGTGTATATGTTCCTTATGATGATTCGTTTACTCTGGGAGAAATAGCCGAAGGTGAAGATTTTGGCTGGCCACGAAGGATACAATTTGTTGATTATCAGGCACTTAGCGAGAGGCTGAACATATCCTTATTACCTTTCACATTGCGTCTTGATGCAGCACTTGAAGATGGTTACCGGCGCGATTGGGCCGCCAACCAAATGCGCTCACAAAAACATTATGGATATGCATTTCAATGGTATGCAATGGCGCTGGCAATTGTGGTGTTATGGTGGCTATACAGTCTAAGGCCGCTTATAAAAAGAGGTTAATTATGGAAACGAAAAAGAATGAACGAGCAGGCTACTATTTGATTGCAGTCTTTGTAGTGCCGCTGTTGATTGCAATAATCATGTACACATATCGTCAGCATTTGCCAGCCATTGGCTCTGTCGCTAGTGGTCAACTTATTCATCCTGCTCAACCGATTGAAATACTTCAAATACAAATGAATGATGGCACAGTGTTTGATAATCAACAATTAACGTCGAAGTGGACATACCTAGTATTTCAAAGTCACTCTTGTGATCTTAATTGTGAGGCTTCTTTATTCAAATTGCGTCAAGCGCGTATTGCAACCGGTCGAGATTCTAACCGAGTGCAGATTATACTAGTGCACCCTCATGAACAGTCGTTTGATATAGAACAACAGATACATAATCGTCACCAAGATTTAAAAATTGGTGGATTGAAAACCCTGCAAGTGGAAAAACAAGTGCTACAACCCGAACAACTTGGGGCAGGTTATATTTACTTAATTGATCCCAATGGCAATTTGATGATGAAGTATGATCATAAAGCATCGTCCAGAGGACTACTAAAAGATATCAAGAAATTACTTAAAATCTCAAACATAGGTTAATAGTTTATGAGTAACACACTTAGAAATGTAATTTTGGGTGCCATGATTTTGGCCTTCGTGGTGATCGTTTTGGGCGCATATGTGCGTCTAACAGATGCGGGCTTAGGTTGCCCTGATTGGCCGGGTTGTTACGGAATCTTAATGGGTGTGCCTAATACTGAGGTAGATATCGCACAAGCTAATTCGAGTTATGAACGAGCGGTTGAAGTTGGAAAGGCATGGCGGGAGATGATCCATCGTTATTTTGCCGGTGTGTTGGGTTGCCTGATATTAATAATTTCAGTGTTTTTAATGAGAAAAGATAGCCAGGGTCAGAGGCATATTTTTTCTGGGATTGCACTGGGCTCTCTACTACTGTTTCAAGCAGCGTTGGGCATGTGGACGGTTACCATGCAATTAAAACCTCTCATCGTCATGGGACACTTGTTAGGTGGCTTCACGTTATTCAACTTGCTTGGCTGGCAATACTTAAGAGGTATGCAAAGTCTTCCTGTGATAGATAGTTCAGTGGCAAGTAAATTATTTAATTTTTCAGTTGTCGCTATTATCGTTCTCGCTGGTCAAATCGCATTAGGAGGTTGGGTGAGTTCTAATTATGCTGCTTTAGCCTGCACTGACTTCCCCACTTGCCAACAACAATGGTGGCCGCAGATGGATTTTGCTAATGGCTTCGTCATGTGGCGCGGCCTGGGCGTTGACTACGAGTACGGAGTGCTAGAACATCCGGCTAGAGTCGCAATTCACTATACACATAGAATTGGCGCAGTGGTTGTGTTGTTGGTACTCGGTCGTTATTTGCATTTACTGGCTAAAAATACGAAACAGGTACCTGCGCTGAGGAATGTAGCTAGAATTGGCTCAGTCCTGTTGTTAGTGCAAATTATCCTGGGCATTTCTAACATAGTCTATAAGTTACCTTTAAGTGTAGCGGTAGCACATAATGGCGTTGCTTTATTGTTATTATTTAGCATTGTGTCTAGTGCATATATGTTAAGATCTGCGAGAAATTAACAAGCTAAGGTTTTTAATGGCCGTTAAGTCTTCAACTAGCCGACCTACGCAGGGAATGGGTCAGTGGCGAGATTATCTCGAACTGTGTAAACCTAAAGTTGTAGCACTGATGGTGTTCACAGCGATCGTGGGCATGTTATTGGCAGATCCTGCAAATGTTAATTTACTGACGTTGTTTTATGCCACTATTGGGATTGCTTTGGTCGCAAGTTCGGCTGCGGCTATTAATCATGTTGCTGATAGTCGTATTGATGCAGCCATGGATAGAACAAAGCTGCGCCCACTCCCAAGCGGGTCGTTAGATAAAACTTCAGTATTGATGTTTGCATTTTTAATAGGTGCTGTCGGAATGGTGATATTGATCATGCAGATCAATGTGCTCACTGCAGTACTTACTTTCCTATCATTGGTGGGTTATGCCGTGGTGTATACCATGTATTTGAAACGAGCCACTCCACAAAATATTGTGATTGGTGGTGCGGCTGGCGCTACCCCACCTTTGTTGGGCTGGACGGCAATTACTGGCACAGTTGACGCAGATGCATTAGTGTTGTTTTTGATTATTTTTACTTGGACACCACCGCATTTTTGGGCATTGGCAATTTACCGAAAAGACGAATATGCGAAAGTTGATATACCTATGCTGCCGGTGACGCATGGTGAAGACTATACACGATTGCAGATCACGCTGTACACGGTATTAATGAGCCTAGTTACGGTGCTACCATATTTCACAGGCATGTCAGGGTTACTGTATTTGGTTAGCGCGCTATTGTTGAATGCGGGGTTTTTATATTATGCAATCAGTTTGCAAGTTACCAAGAGTCGTACTAAGGCGATAAATACTTTTGTTTATTCGATAGTTTATCTTATGGCATTATTCGCTGTGTTATTACTGGATAGGTTCTTACCCTACATCAATGCCTTGTAGATACATTGCAAAAACGCATCATTACCTGCCTGTCGTCAAATTAACGTTTAAGCGTAATAAATTAATTTAAACCTATTCTAAGTTAATGCCTTACCGCCATATTTTTATTCAGATGTATGAGTGGTAATGCCAATAATTTCATGGGTGATGATGGGTAGCGCCTGATAATACTTAATGTGCTAAAGCTCTTGATGACGCTTCTGCCTGTGTGAAAAATTTGGCTAGGCGACAATGCTTCCTTGTAGTTTCTTCAGAGCGTTAGATTCTAATTGACGGATGCGTTCAGCAGAGACGTTGTATTTGTTTGCTAACTGATGCAGTGTTGCTTTTTCCTCATCTAACCAACGTGCGCGCACTATCTCACGGCTGCGTGAATCTAAGCAGTCTAATCCGGCTGTTAGCTGTTCGAGTTGGTGTTTCATGAAATCATTTTTTTCAGTCAAACTCGCGGGGTCTTCATAATTAGAGAGATAAGCCTCAGGTGCACTGAGTGTATGTTCTGTATCATTATCGCTACTAGGGGCATCAAAACCAATGTCTTGACCGCTAAGACGAGATTCCATTTCCAACACTTCGCTAGGTTTCACGCCAAGATCAGAGGCGATATTCTCAAGTTCTGATTGAGTTAGCCAGGCTAAACGAGTCTTTTTACTACGTAGATTGAAGAATAATTTACGTTGAGCTTTGGTCGTGGCTACTTTGACAATGCGCCAATTGCGAAGAATGAATTCATGTATTTCAGCTCGAATCCAATGCACAGCAAATGATACTAAACGTACATTTAGATCGGGGTCGAATCGTTTCACAGCCTTCATGAGCCCAATATTGCCTTCTTGTATCAAATCAGCCATGGCGAGTCCGTAACCATTGTAGCCACGAGCCACCTGTACCACAAAGCGAAGGTGATGAGTGATTAACTGTCTCGCAGCCTCAAGATCTTGTTCATTCTTAAGTTTGTATGCGAGTCCTTTCTCTTCTTCCGCTGTCAACACCGGCAGTTGGTAAGCCGCATTAATATAGGCGTTAAGAGAGCCTGCAGTCAGCGTCAAGTTATGATCGGCGATAGTTGATAAAGTATTAGACATAATAGTTATAGCATTTAGTTTAATGTATTTTAGCACTCATATTCTTAGAGTGCTAATTGAACCACAAGTTCCCTGTACAATTATAGGGTGTGTGGTGTAGAACCCGTCAAAATCAATAAATATAACTCATTGATATAATTGGTTTTATTTGCGAAATTGGGATATGTGCAATGTAGAACAGTTTCGTGTCACGAAATGGCGCGAATTTTAGCGCGGGATGCAACTGCGGATGAGAATATGCCAATCACGGTTCCTATCAACAATAATGTCATTGCCTGAGCCTGATTAAGGCTAACCAAGCGAAACTCACTGGTAAATAGCGTCATCAGAGGTGACAGGGATTGGTTAATTAGCCAGCAACTGAGAGAGGTTAAGCCTATGGCAAACAGTACCCCTAACATACCCAATAAACCACCATAATATAAAAAGGGTCGTTGCACATAACTATCACTGGCACCGACTAATTTGATGATTTCAATTTCAGCCGTACGACTGGAGATTTCCCAGCGGACTACATTAACGATAATGAGCACCACGGTGAGCATTAGCACTACACTCATTACCCACTGTATGCTCAAAATAAGTTGACTAATAGCTTCTAGACGTTGAAACCACAACCAATCAAATTGCGTTTGATCGACATCTGGATGAGTAGCAAAAAGTCCGGCGAGTTGCTCAAGATCCGCCTGATCAGAGGGGACTAGCTCAATAATATGTGGCAGTGGATTGCTATCTTCCTTGCTCTCGCCCAATAGAGCGTATTGGGTATCTAGTGTAAATGAGAAAAGCACTTGTTGTTTGTCAATGGCTCTGGCCTTGCTTATTGCAAGTTGTTGTTGCAGCGTGGCCGCGAGCTCCTGTGCCTGCTGTAAGTTGATATCTGATTTGAGAAATAAGGTGATTTGTTTGTCTTGATCCCATTGAGCAGTGAGAGAATTCACTGCGTTGAACGTTATATGAATTGCAATGGGTATAGCGAATGCGATAGCAATCAGCAGCAGAACGGAAACTGATGATAATGGAGCCTGCCGGAATCTTGCAAGACTACTTGAAAGACTCTGACCATGATGATGTAACCAGTGACTCAGGCGAGTTTTTCGTGAATTTATGAATTTCGTTATCATACTAGTCCACACCCGCATTAGATTGATTGGGAAACTCACTTAAATGTCCGTCACTTAATGTGATGATGCGTTTGTTATAACGCTGGATCAAATCAAGGTCATGACTTGCGATGAGGGTTGCTACGCCGATCTGACTGAACTGGAGAAATAGGCTCATGATGTCACTGGACAGCTCTGGATCGAGATTGCCGGTAGGTTCATCGGCCAGCAATAATATGGGTTTATGCACGATAGCTCTGGCGATACCGACACGTTGTTGCTCTCCACCCGAAAGTGAAATAGGCGCAGATTTTTCTTTATGCAATAGACCTACTTTATCCAATGCTGCACGAACACGTCCTGGTATTTCTCTATGTGCAAAACCGTTGATCCTCAAAGGCAAAGCGATGTTGTCGAATACATTGCGATCATTTAGTAAGCGATGATCTTGAAATACTAAACCCATCTTAGATCGATATTGAGAGATATGTTGTCGACTAATTCGCGTGATGTTTTGATCGTCAAAATATAATTGACCGCGGGTGGGTGGAGTAATGAGCGCAATGATTTTCAAAAGAGTGCTTTTGCCTGAGCCAGATGGCCC
>Ga0181589_10000601_pt1 | contig 26193 bp, 17 predicted proteins | sample 071ome_25_FD_132444 | JGI IMG/M metagenome (GOLD analysis project Ga0181589, IMG submission 132444) | Coastal salt marsh microbial communities from the Groves Creek Marsh, Skidaway Island, Georgia - 071410BT metaG (megahit assembly) | ecosystem: Environmental > Aquatic > Marine > Intertidal...
CCGTACCCACCACCACGCGGCGGCGGCGGCCCCCTATAGTCATCCACCGGCGGACCACCCCCACGCCCACCCCTCAAGTGCGGCGGAACATACCCGGAAGAACCTGACGAACGACGAACGACGAGGCAAGTGAGTGAGTGGCCAATGCCTGACCGCGGAAACGACTCGACGACTCGACGACTCGAAAGCGACATCCACTCGGCCAAGAGCCAACACCATGTCTACAATATATAGTACAGACGACCGGGTAGACAAGAGAGGCAGCGACAGCAACGTGAATTCGATTCGAATCGGCTGCCGCCGATTCGTTTCCGGATACTCGCACTCGCACGCATACTACCCGTGTACCCGTCCAGTGTACACAGCACACTGACTATACCACATACCTCTTCCGCGTCCACCATACCCTCCACGCCTCGAGTCGTCATGCCCCGATGAGTTCACATGGGAGGAGACATGGCCGGAGTTCTCTGCGTTTAAGTCGCTCATATACTGCTGTGAACGATAGCTAAATTGCTAAGGTTATAATGGCGGGAAGGAGCGGAAAGGGAGGCGGAAGGCGGTGGAAATTGGTGGAAGGCCATCGAGTGAGGGGGCTGTCACTTGTGAATGAATCCGTGTCTGTGTTTGTGTCTCCTGGGACACGCGCCGTGCTTGGGTGTGCAACGGACGGGGCCACCAGGCGGTGGTGTCCTGGCGCTGTGGTCGCCGTCGTCACCGTGGTCACCGTGGTCGCCGTCGTCGCCGTGGTCGCCGTCGTCACCGTCGTCACCGTCGTCACCGTGGACCACGGCGACCACGGCGACCACGGCGACCACGGCGACCACGGCGACCACGGCGACCACGGCGACCACGGCGACAGTGGTGACGACGGCGTTGACGACAGCGGCGACGATGGTGATGACCACGGTAGTCTTCTTCTGTTGCCTCGCATGCGATTGTGTCGTCCCTTTCAAGAGACCCTCCCCAGGATAGGATAGCGAAACATTCCTCTTCGATTCTCGATTCGACGCCTGTACCACAATGGTGTACACATCGGTATTTACAACGTCGATACAATGTTCTGCGCGGGGCAAGGGCGCTGGATCGCGGGGCAAGTCCTCGTCGACGCCCCGGACGAAGGGCAGTCCGTCGACTCACCCCATGGCGCTCGGGGGGTCGGCGTCGTCGTCGTCGTCGAGTGAGGATGCCAAGGTGTCTGCTGCGGCGAAGATACAGGCTGCGCGGAGTTTGGCTCGGAAGCTGAGTGACGAGCGGAGTGCTGCTGCTGCTGCGGCAGAGTTGTTGGAGCGGCATTTGGTGAACGGGGAGACGAGTCGGAAGATGAAGAGTGATGTGGAGAATGAGGTGGCGGCGTTCGCGAAGGAGGCCGGGAGGAAGGATAGCGAGGCTCGGGAGGCGAAGCGGACGGGGCCGGGGGCGGGGCCGAGTGTGGACATGGAGGAGCTGGAGCGGCTGAAGCGGGAGAATGCAGAGTTGCAGGCGTTGTTGTTGCAGTTGGCGAGGGACCGGGAGGAGGCGGAGAAGGAGCTGGAGGCGCGGATGAAAGAGGCGAACGTGGTGATCGAGGAGGTGATCGAGGAGGAAAAGGAGGTCGGGGCCGGCGGCAAGGCGACGAAAGAAACGAAGAAGAAGGCGGGTGGCGCGGGTAGCAAGGCGTCTAAAAAGTCTGCGATCGTGCAGGCCATCGAGGAGGCGAACGCGGGGAATCAGGCGGTTGCGATGGTTCCCGCTGCGCCGGTCGAGGTGGGGGCCGAGGTGGAGATCCTGTACGCGGTGGGGCGTGGACCGTTGCCGGATGAGTCGGCGCTTCCGGTGTTGAAGATTGGGTTCAACCGATGGGAGCGGGTGGAGAAGTTCGAGATGGCGCCGGTCGACGGGGTCGACGGGGGAGACGGGGCGCTGTGGTATGGGGTGAAGTTCAGGCTGCCGCCGCTGCTGTTCCGGGTGGATTTCGTGATCGAGGATAAGACCAGTGGGGCGGTGGACAACAATAATGGGCAGGACTTTGGGTTTGAGCTGGAGAATGCGCCGACGGCGGAGGAGGTGATGGCGGCGAGGGTCAAGTTGCTGGACGCGTTTGAGAAGGAGATGGAGGCGTCGTTTGCGAAGGAGGAGGATGCGATTATGCAAGCGCAGCTGAAGGCGGCGGAGGGTCTGGCGAAGGAGGCGCGGATTGCGTATAAGGGGAAGCGCAGGGAGCAGATTCTGCAAGAGGCCCGGGACGTGGTGGCCGAGCGTAGGAGCGACGCCGCCGCCGCCGCCTCCGGGACTGGGATGGCGTCGGCATTGGACGGCGTGTTTGCGTGGAACAAGGAGCCGGTGGCAGGCTCGGTGGCGACGCTGTTTTACAACAAGGCGTCGGGGGTGCTGAAGGACGCCGGGGGCGTGACGGTGATGATGGGGTACGACGGGTGGTGGATGCAGGACACGGAGGCAGCGGCCATGGTCCCGACGTCTGCGAGCGAGGTCAAGTCGCTTTCCACGGGCGACTGGGTCAAGGCCGACATCAGCGTGTGGAACACGGCCGCGGCGCTGGACTTTGCGTTCTGCGACGGGAACCGGCAAACGTGGGACAACGCGGGCGGATCAGACTACCATACCATGGTTTCCAACGCCACGCCGGCCGAGACGCTGGTGCAGCTGGTCTTCGACGCCCTGCTAGCCTCGGACGACTCGTCGGCGGGCGAGGAGCTGGCGGCGACCAGGGTGCTGCAGCGGACGACCATGCGGTGCACCGCGGCGAGGACTAGGCGGGAGATGCTGCGCAAGTTTCTGTTCACGGTGCCGATGACGCCCCAGGCCGGCAAGAAGGCGACCATCTACTACAACCCCGACAGGACGGTGCTCCGTGGGCGTCCGGATGTCTTCATCTCGGGCGGGTTCAACCGGTCGTCCCACTCGGAGACGATCGCGGCCACGTCAATGTCAGCGGCTGTGCCCGAGGCGGGCGGTCTGGGGTTCCTTCAGGCCACCGTGGACATTCCATCCGACGCCCACACGCTCGACCTGAAGTTTTCCGACTCGAGCGACATGCACGGCGGGTTCTTCGACACCAACAAGGGCCTTGGGTACCACATTCCCGTCTCAGGATCGTCTTCGAGCGAGAAACCGCTCTATGTGGCCCATATCGCCTCCGAGATGGCGCCGATCGCCAAAGCCGGAGGGCTGGGCGACGTCGTCACGGCGCTGGGCAGGGCCGTGCAACAGGAGGGCCACGACGTCGAGGTCGTCATCCCCAAGTACGATTGCATCGACTACGGTCAGGTCGAGGACCTCGTCCTCGACCGGGAGTTCATGTGGGAAGGCATCCAGGTCAAGGTGTGGAAGGGCGTCGTCGAGGAGCTGCCGACGACCTTCTTGGAGCCGTGCAACGGCATCGTGTGGATGGGATCCATCTACACCAACATGAACGGCGACCGCAACAGGTTTGGCGTCTTCTGCGCGTGCGCACTGCACTACCTGCTCTCCGAGTCGTCCCGGGGCAGGCCGTCGATGCTCCACTGCCACGATTGGCAGTCGGCCCCCATCGCGTTCATGGACCGTCAGGGCATTCCGGCCGCCTTTACCATCCATAACATGGACTTTGGCGCCGACCTGATCAGCGGAGCCGTCGAGCACGCCGAGGTGTCTACGACCGTCTCGCCGACCTATGCGGTCGAGATCAGCGGGCACTCGGGCATCTCGCCTCACCTGCACAAGTTCTACGGCATCAGAAACGGAATCGACGTCGATATTTGGGACCCGAGCAGCGACGCGCTGCTGCCCGTCAACTACTCGGTTGATAACTTTGACGAGGGCAAGGCCGCGGCCAAGCGCGCGCTGCGCGAGCGCATGAACCTGGCAGACGGCGATGTGCCGATCGTCGGCTGCGTGACCAGGCTGACCGGTCAGAAGGGCATCCATCTCATCAAGCACGCGGCTTGGAGGGCCATGGAGCGCGGCGCCCAGTTCGTGCTGCTCGGCTCTGCCCCCGACCCTGCCATCCAGGCCGACTTCAATCAGCTGGCCGAGGATCTCAAGACGCAGTACCCGGATCGTGCAAGGCTCTGGTTTGCGTACGACGAGCCCCTCTCTCACCTGATCTTTGCCGGCAGCGACATGTTTTTGATGCCGTCGATGTTTGAGCCGTGCGGGCTGACCCAGATGATCGCCATGCGCTTCGGCACGGTGCCTGTCGTCCGTCGCACGGGAGGTCTGGCCGACACGGTCATGGACTACGACGACGATGCCGAGAAGGCCGAGTCGCTGGGCATGGACGTCAACGGCTTCAGCTTTGACGGCTCGGACGCCGGCGGCATCGACTACGCCCTCAACCGGGCGTTCAGCCTCTACTTCACCGATCGCGACGCTTGGAACGCCCTAGCCAAGCGTGGCATGTCGATTGACTGGAGCTGGGGCACTCCGGCCCAGGACTACATTGAGCTCTACCACAAGGCCATAGCCACCGCCAAGCGGTGATTTTCTTTTGTTGTGTTCTAACAACCTGTTTGTACGAAAAAGTAATATCCATCATAATCTGTCGATCGTCACCTTGCTGGTGATGGCCTCGAGGGCGGCGCGGCTGGCGTCTGCGTCGGGCCCTTGCGACGGCGGTAGGCGCTCCAGGGCCCGCACGGCCTCCTGCGCGTGATGTTCTGCCAGCTTGGTCGCCTTCGAAATACCACTGCTGTTCTTTATCATCTCAAGAGCCCGATCGATGTCCTCGGGGCCCCGGAAACGCCGCCGGATCATCGGCACCAGCTCGGGGTGCTCCTCTGACGCCGCGAGGACGGGGTAGGTCGCCAGTCCCGACCGCACGTCCGAGCCAACGGGCTTGCCCAGCTCCTCCTGACTGCTGGTAAAATCCAAGACGTCGTCAATGAGCTGGAACGCGATGCCCAAGTTCTTACCGTAGGCCCAGGCCGCGGCCGCCTCCTCGTCCGAGCATCCCGCCAGCAGCGACACACTCTTGCAACTGTTCGCGATCAACGACGCCGTTTTATAGAACGTTTTCGTCATGTACGTCTCGATTGACGTCGCCTCGTCGTGCACGCTCGACATTTGCAGGATCTCTCCTGCGACCAGGTCCTCGAGGATCTGCGACATGAGGGCAATCACGCGGTGGTCGTGCAGCGACGCCAGACTCACGGACGCCCGCGCCAACAGAAAGTCTCCGGCCAGAATCGCTACCTTGTTCCCGAGCAACGTATTCAGCGCCTTGAGACCCCGCCGACTGTCCGAATCGTCGATGACGTCGTCGTGCAGCAGCGACGCCACGTGTATCAGTTCCGAGATTTCCGCTATCCTCTGTTGCCGCCGCCGCAGATCCGTCGGATGCTCGGCCGCCGGCGAGGAGTCCACCTCGAGCTGCGATGCCAGCGGCCCGCGCGGGGCGAGCGCCGTGGCCATGAGCAGGACCACCGTCGATCGGAACCGCTTGCCCTCCTTTCCCTTCTGGAAGAAATACTCGGCGGCCTTCTGCAACACGGGAACCTCGTTCTTGATAATGTCCCGTCGTAGCCGCTCGGTCACGCAGTCAATCTCCCGCAGCGTGTTGTCCCGCACGTGTTCCATTGGGTTGATCGCCGGCCTCGCCGCCGTGTCGCTGGGCTGAATGAGCGACGCGAACCCGGAGGAGGAATAGAGAGAGAAGCTTGCAGACGTCGGGGACGACGTGGAGAGCGCGTCCCGTCTAGTCGCATGGAGCGCTCGTGCGAGGGCCTGTGCCTCCCTGCGCAGCATGGCTGCGAATGGCCGCTGTCTAGTTCGCTCGCCGGCTCGGCTGATTTGGACTCGAACGAGCTCACCGACCGACGACGACGATCTGATGATCTAAATACGTCTACTATCGTGTAGTTTCGCGTTCGGGGGAAATTACGTGTGCACACGTAATTGGGATTTCTTCCCACCCACATGCGGCTCATGTCAGGCGGATGGCGCAAATCTCCCGTAGCCGAGCTCGATCCCGGAACGCAACGGGCCTCTCACTCCCACGCTCATTCCCACGCTCACGCCCGCCCCAGCTCCCGCTCCCGGAAAAGGGATTCCCGGCCGTCTCCTCGACGTACATCCGACAGAGCTCCCGCAGCAAGTCCCGCAAGGCCAGATCGCTGATCTTCTCCCCGCTCCGCCAGTCTATACACACCAGGACCCGCTTCCGGACGCTTGTGACGTATCCGTACACGGCGAGCCGCCCTTGCGTCGCCAACTGCCCCAGGTAGAGCCCAGGCGACGTCTCGTCGCCATCCGTCGTCCCCGCGGCCGCCGTCCCGGACGTCCCCGCCGTCCCGGACGCCGCAGCGATCGGGGCTGTGATTGAATCGATGCTGATCCGCTCGTCCAGAACGTCGACAGCGGCGTACAAGACCCGTTCCACGTGAACTTTCGTTGCCGGATCGATGACGTCCAAGAGCCTGAGCCGGTCTTGGGCGTCCAGGACTGCACACCCCCGCACCTCCTCTTGCTTCATGGCTGGTATTCTCTCCTGCTCCTCAAGACGCCTCCGCTTGGCGTCGAGCGAGACCACGGGACCGTTCGCGAACCGGTCTTCGCGGGCAGAGCCAACTTACAAAAACTGTTGGCCGTCCTCGTGTCCGCGCGGTGACAAGTAGATTTCAGCACGCGACGGTGACTGCCACACATTCAATCACCGACTGACCGAGTGGCGACCGCGTGATCGCGTGACGGAAGACGCCCGTGACGTAACGGACATTCCGACGACGACGACGACCACCACCATGTCCCACGCTCACCTGACGACGTTCTCCTCGGGAGGCGGACATCACATGTCTCGGAGCTTGGAAATAGCCATCGGGGCAGCCGCACTGGCCGTGGCCGGTGGCGCGTTCTGGTACTACTTCCGCGAGTCGTACTACACGTATGTCCCGCTGTGCTACCAGTACAGGCCCGGCACGATGACCGGGTACTTTAGCAAAGTGTTGGCCAAGCACGCGAAGCGTCGACGGCGGCACAGGCCGATCAGGGTCTACATGGACGGCTGCTTCGACATGATGCACTATGGGCACGCAAACGCGCTGCGGCAGGCCGCGTCGCTCGGAGACGAGCTGGTCGTGGGGCTGATTCCGGACAGGGAGATTCTGCGGTGTAAGGGACCGCCGCTGCTGGATGAGAACGAGCGACTGGAGCTGGTCGAGAGCGTGAAATGGGTGGACGAGGTCCTGACGGGGGTGCCGTACGATCTGACGCCAGAGTTTCTGGAGGAGCTGTTCACGAAGCATCGAATCGACTACGTGATTCACGGGGACGACCCGTGTATCTTGCCAGACGGGACGGACGCGTATGCGTACGCGAAAAAGTCGGGGCGCTTCCGGCTCATCAAGCGGACAGAGGGGGTGAGCACGACGGACATTGTCGGGCGGATGCTCATGTGCTCGCGGAACAACTCCAGGTTCGTCAACCCGGAGACACGGGACCTCACCAAGATGTTTTCCATGGGCACCGACGCCTTGGAGGCGTTCTCCTCCGACGAGGACTCTGGCGAGGAGGCGACATCGACCTCCTTGGGCGGCGACGCCACGGTGTCCATCACGCCGGGAAAGCTCTCGGCGATATCCACGCAGAAAGCGGATCAAATCTCCAACGCAACGGTGCCCTACCCCTCTTCTTCGGAGGGCGTGACGCCGCGCAAGGCTGCGGGCGTGGGCGTCGAGTCCCGGCCCGTGACCGTGTCCAGGTTCATGCCGACGTCCAGGCGGATAGTCCAGTTCTCCAGCGGCAAGGTGGCACCTCCCGGATCCAAGATTGTCTACATTGACGGCGCGTTCGACCTGTTCCACGTGGGACACGTCGAGATCCTCAAGGCCGCCCGGCAGGAGGGCGACTTTCTGCTGGTCGGCGTGCACACCGACGAGGACGTCACCAACCGACGCGGCGCCCACCTGCCCATCATGGAACTCCACGAGCGGGCTCTCAGCGTGCTGGCCTGCAGGTACACGGACGAGGTGATCATCGGTGCGCCGAGCGTCATCACCGAGGACCTCTTGACCACCTTCAACATCAACCTGGTCGTCCGCGGCACAATGCACGAGATCACCGACCGCAAGACCGCCTCCGAAGACGAGCGCTACCACATCCCGTGCCAGCGCAACATCCTCAAGTACCTGACCTCGCCCAGCAGCACGACCTCTGCCGAGCTCATCCAGCGGATCGTCAAGAACCGCCAGCAGTTCGAGAGCAGGCAGGAGAAGAAGAAGAAGAGCGAGAAAGAGTACTACGAGACTGCCAAGGAATACGTCGCCGAAATCTAATAAACGTGGTGTAAAACATTTGCATGTGTGTATAGCTCTACCTACCAACCCACCAACCAACCCTACCAAACTAAACCAGCTCGATCGTGGCCATCTCGCTGTTGTCCCCCCTCCTGCGCTGAATCTCGGTCGTCACCCTGCTGTATCCCCCATTCCTCTCCGCGTACCTCTCCGGTGCCTGCTCAAACAGACTCGCCACCAGGTCCTTATCGTACACGAACGCCATCGCCTGCCTACGAGCATGCAAACTCCCGTCCTTCGCCAACGTGATCATCTTGTCCACATACTTCCGGATAGCCTTGGCCCTCGTCTTGGTCGTCGTAATCTTCCCGTGCCTCAGCACCTCGGTCACCAGCCCCCTCACCAGCGCCTTCCTCTGATCGGCCGGGCGACCGAGACGTGCCTTCTTGACACCGTGACGCATCTACAACGAGGAAACGAAAAGAGCGAGTGAGCGAGTGAGCGATGGCTGCCCGGCTGGGGCATCGGCTCGCGATGCTCCAGCCGCGTATTACGTCGGAATTCTCCCCAATGCGCCAGCCAAAACGTACAGCAGTAACAGTCATCTCGGTTCCATTGCTGATACCGAGGGAAGGAGACGCGCTGGAGAGCTGCATCGTTCCCAAGAACGTCCTGTGCAATGTAGTAGACGCCGGCCGCTGGGCAATGACGGCGGCCCGCATGGGCCTCGGGGCTCCAATGGTGAAGTTCATCGTGTATAAGAGATAATGAATGGCTGCAGAGACGAGAACAGGAACCGAAACAGGTGATCGCCCGGGCGGCCTCCATTGGAGCACGGGGCCGGGCTGGCTCTCGGAGCGGGATAATGATACGTGCGCTTTGCGATAACTCCACACTGCATTCGCATCGTTTACTCGCCATTCCGTCTCGAGGTCACTTATTTACTTTCGGCTGCGAGGACGAGCAGAAAGAACGCGTCAACAGCGCCCTGCGTCGTCATTTTCAGAGGCGAGTGCACGAATTGAACATTCCGGTGTCGGCCGTTTGTGCGGTATCGTTGCTTCCGTGAACAATGCGCACAGCGACATTGATGTCCCAGCCGTCGATGGCGCAGCCGTCGCTGCGCTGTTCGACGGCGAAATCGTCCGTGATGATGGCTTCGTCTCGAGTCGGGCCGGGCAAGGTCGCGAAGGAAACGAGGTTGTCGGTGAAGGTGGCTGCGAACCCTCCGGACGTGCCGAGCGACGGAGGGAGCGGGAGGGAGTGGTTCCAATCGATCCTGTCTCGCTTTGGGCCGATCAGGGAGAAGTCGAGTAACACGACGGTGCTGGATTTTGAAAAGCCGCTGGTGGAGCTGGATAATCGTATCAAGGAGGTTCGTACTGTGGCGGAGGAGAATGGGGTGGACGTGACGGACCAGATCAAGGAGCTGGAGGAGCGTGCGAGGAAGCTGCGCCAGGATACGTACTCGCGTCTGACGCCCATCCAGAGGCTGCAGGTGGCTCGTCACCCGAACAGGCCGACGTTCCTGGATATTGCGTTGAATATTTCGGATAAATTCGTGGAGCTGCACGGGGATAGGGGCGGTCTGGACGATCCGGCGCTGGTGTGTGGCATTGGCAGCATTGACGGGGTGTCGATGATGTTCATCGGGCATCAGAAGGGGCGCAACACGAAGGAGAACATCTACAGAAACTTTGGGATGCCGCAGCCGAATGGATACAGGAAGGCGCTGAGGTTCATGCGTCATGCCGACAAGTTTGGGCTGCCTATCGTGACCTTTGTCGACACCCCGGGTGCCTACGCCGGAAAGGCCGCGGAGGAGCTCGGCCAGGGAGAGGCGATCGCGGTCAACCTGCGCGAGATGTTCGGGTTCCGCGTGCCCATCCTCTCGGTGGTCATCGGAGAGGGGGGGTCCGGAGGTGCGCTGGCGATCGGGTGCGCCAACAGGAACCTCATCATGGAGAACGCCGTGTACTACGTGGCGTCCCCCGAGGCGTGCGCGGCCATCCTGTGGAAGTCCAGGGAGAAGGCCGGAACCGCTACCGAGGCCCTGAAGATTACCTCGTCCGACCTGCTGAAGTTTGGCATCATGGACGAGTCGGTGCCGGAGCCGTTGGGCGCCGCGCACTCCGACCCGATGGGATCCTTCCCGGCCATCAGGGAGGCCGTCATGAGGAACTACAAGATGTACGAGAACATGTCCGCGGAGGAGATCATGCTGGATAGGTACAACAAGTTCAGGAAGCTGGGTATGTTTGAGGAGTACCTCGTGAGGGGCGGAGACAGGGAGGGCGCCAAGGATGCACTCGCCAAGGCGCCGGGCGCCCATACTAAGGCCGGCACGTACGCTCCGACCTCCGACGATGCCGAGTTCCTGGAGATGCTGACGGACATGGACGAGAAGTGGCAGAAGACGCTCGCGAGCAAGCAGGACTGGGTCATGAAGCCGGACATGCCGGCCCCGGGCTTCACCACGCCGGGGCTCTTGGAGCTGGCCATCGCGACCGCAGAAGTCAGTGGCAAAAAAATCGGCGTGAGCTCGATCAATTACAGAAGCGACAGCGCCAACGGAAGCGTGCCAAGCACCAGCGAGACGCACTCGAACATCTAGACCTTGGAGGGTTCAAAGACGAATCATCCGTCCGTTTCCGTTGTTGTTTGGCTTGTTGTAAGCGCATTTCATTACCCGTTACTTGATTGATACGTTCCCAGCCAGAGGCTGGCCGAGAGCACATTGGCGAGGGCGTGCGCTGCCACGCACGCCGCCAGCGACCCGGTGTGCAGGTAGAGCGCCCCGTACGCAGTACCAACGGCCGAGGCCCAAACGGCAAAGGCAGCGTTGCGCCCGCCGTTTACGTGCAGGGCGCCGAAGACGAGTCCGGAGATGAGCGCCCCCCGCCAGTCGGGGGAGATTGCGGGCACGAGCGCGTAGCGGAACAGGAACTCCTCCGCGAGGGCCGGCACGGCGCCGATGATGGCAATGTCGGCAGCGTTTCCCCGCAGCGGCACGAGGACTTGCTCGTTGGCGGTGTCAGTGGCCGCCCGGAAGTCGTCCCACGCGCCGAGGAGGAGGAACCGCGCCCCGGTCACCGCGCCGGCCGTGGCGAGCGTGACGACCAGCGTTTCCGCGTTGAGGTCACCGACGAGTGCGGCCGCTTCAATGGCATGCATGGCCTCGAATGCCGCGGTTCCCTTGGCAGGCGAGACATACGGAGCCGCCAGAAAGACGCCAGCGCCGACGACGCCGAGGATTGCAGACGTCGACAGGCACGCCGACAGGATCTGATCCCTGGACGGCCGTATGCCCTCTTCTCGTCGTTGCCGGAGCTTTTGCTGGAGCTCTTGTTGCTCCTCCGTGTCGACCCGACGAATGGGTTCGTCCCGTTTTGCACCTTGCTTCTCGGGCGAAAATCCCTGCCCGCATGCCCGCACGGAGCGAGGGTGTCGACGAACGACGACACCACCCGTCGCTGCGCATGGCGTCGACGTGACGAATGCATATGGCGAAGAATGCATGGTTTTTGTGGCGCGTCCGATCGGATTCACGCACGTGCGTGACGTACACGTCAACAAGGAACGAGCTCGGCGAGTGCGTTACAGTTGCGTTAGCTCTGGCTCGACACGATAATCTGGTTGATGGGGATGAAGATCAGCTTCACGAAAAAGCCCAGGCAACCGACGGCCAAGAAGCCGACCGCCGTCAGCCGGGCGACCTTCAGAAACTCGGTCTTGTCCGGCTTCTTGCACTTCTTGATCAGCCTGCGCGTCGAGGTTGGAACATACAGCGTGAGTCGCAATGCGAGCGAACGAGAGCGCCCGCGGGGTATCCTCAGCGACGTCCCCCGACCGTCGTCGTCTCTCTCTGTCTGATCCGACTCGCAGGCCGAACTTCGATCTGCCCCTTTCCGTGGCCTGTCTGGTCGTCCACACCGCCTGTTCTTCTGTTCTGCGCCACATACCTTACGCTGTTCTTGACAAACTCGTTGAGTGTGACGTCTTCCATTTCTCTCAAGCGTTTGTGTGCGTCCGGAGCAAATTTGGGGGATCCGGAGGAAAGAAGAAATCGACGACAATGACGACGCTGATGCCGTGTATATATAGATGAGTGCACAAGCACTTAATCATTGAGTCTAACACAAGAGGCGAGAGAGTCTGACTCTTCCTCCAACCGCAGCGAGCCGGAGGCGAGCTGCCCATCGTGGCTGCTCGACATCAGTCGTGAACTTCATGCGGCCCGACACGACTGGGACGTTCCTCGCCGGGCCTGGACGCATCAGTCGTGAAGGTAGCCCACCCGCTGGCTCACCTCGACCATCACCAGCCCTGCGTCGTCCTCCTCGTCGTCATCCCGACGCGGCGCGGCCTCCGCCTGGTGCAGACCCACACGTCTTGAGGAAGATCCCCGTTTGGACGGGCGTGCTGCCGAGGCCTGGGCGGACTGGTCGCCGTCGCCGGCAGACGGGCGTGCCGCCGCCGCGGACTTGGCGCCCGTCGTCTGCAGCCTCGAGATCAGGGACGTCACTTGCATCCCCGCCTTGGCCAAGTCGTCGTTCGTTGGATCAGACGAAGATTCTACTTTCCGTGGCTTGGGGGCGACGGGGGCGACGGTCTTGTCGCGGTTGTCAGCCGCCGCTGTGGTCGCTGTTTTTGCCACTGCCGCGACGTGTTGCGGTCTGGCCTTCTTGGCCTGAGGATGCTGCGGCGGGGCACGCGGTTGACTTTCTCCCACCGGCGGCGGAACGTCAGCCGTCGGCATCCTCTTGGTCGTCGCCACGTGGTCCCAGGCGTGCTGCGTCGTCTCGACGTTGCCGGTCGGGTTGCCCGGCGCCATCGCGTCGGGCTCGCAGCCCGGTTTGGGGCCCGGGCGGAATCGCGCCTCGGGGAGCAAGCGTCCGCTCTTGACAGTCTCGACGAGCCACTGTGCCGTCACGGCCGTCACACCGAGCCGCTCAGAGTGTCGGTACTTCTCGCCGTGCGCAAACGGCACGATCAGGTGCGTGTCCTTGGCGGACATGTTTTTGGCGCTGAACCGGCCGCCGATCGTCTCGACGGTGAACTTGATGGCCGACTTGATGTCGTCGTCGTATCCAGACGTCGAGATGGAGACGTTGCGCATGCCTTCCATCGGGAGGTCGTACGGCAGCGGCCGGAAGCACGGCGCGCCGTCCTGGTGTCCCAGCATCTTGCGCGCCTTGGCGCAGCACTTGATCCAATAGAGGGTGAAGCGGTTGTCCTCCGGGACCGAACCAAAATTGTTGTTGTTCTGAGCGCGGAGCCTGCTGGCGTCGATCCTCGTCAGGCTCGGCGGGCAGATGGCCAGGAGCGTGCCCTCCCCCGACGCCGGCACGGACGAGTTGTTGATCTTTCCCCCGTGCTGCCGGATCAACACCTCGGCAACCTGCTCCTCGGCCGTCCCCCGCACGGCGCAGAGCGTGAAGTAGTAGCCGGCGAAGATTCCCGAGATGCTGCCGTTCGACGCTTCGTTGTTGTCTGCTGCGTTTTGGTACGGATGCACGCCGCCGCTGTTCGTCCGATCCAGCCGATCCAGCCGGTCGATCGGATCGATCCGATCGAGCTCGTCCAGTCGATCGGGTGCGCCGTTGGTGATCATATTCGTATTCGTTTTCGTCGCGTTGGTGTTTCCACCAACCGCCGCGACCGCGCTCGCCCCGCCGCTCGCGAGCCGCGACAGAAGGCCGTCGTCCTCCTTCGACGGCCTGAATCGCTCCTGATCGGCTTCTAACTCCCGACGGCTCCGAACGCAGGCCCTGAGCCAATCCATGTTGACGAGCTGCGGTGGGTTGACGTGCGCCCGCAGCGCCTTATTGATCTCTTCTCGCTCGCCCCGCGTGCACGCCTCGGAGCCGCGCACGATGTGCGTAACGAGTGTCGGGTGTGAGTAGCGGACCCGCGTCGCGCCGGACTTGCAGCACAGGCTGACGAGCTCTTTGAGCTCTGCGGACGAGAGGCCGACGTGCCAGATCCCGCAGTCCTTCAGGAACGACGCATCGTTCGCCTCCAGCGAGCCGTCCGAATGCAGTTCCTCCCCGTCACCGCTGTCACAGGCTTTGGCTGCAGCGTCGTTTCCGTCCGTATCATCCCCCGCATCGTTCCCCCGTCGTCGCCCCCGCTCCTCGACCGCACCCTTCTCCTGTTTCTTCTCCGCCGCCCGCTTCCGCACGCCACCAGTGATCTCCGTGATGTCTTCGCACACATTTGTATTCCCAGTCGCATTCGTGATGTTCGTGATGTTCGTGATGTTCGTGATGTTCGTGGCGTTCGTCGCATTCTCCCTCTCTCTCTTTGAAACGCCCGCAAACGTGTCGGCATCGCAGGTGTCGGCCCTGGCGATCACCAGCGACATCTCCTTGTCCTTCACGTGATACTTGGTGGCGTCCCGGCACCACTTGACCTTGCCTTTCGTGCTCTCCTCCAACCACTCGACCGAGCAGCACACGATCCCGTGCTTGACGGCAAACATGTACTTTTGGGTCGTCCGGTCGGTCGAGACCAGGTGCGTGCAGAACTTGGTCAGCGACGGCGAATGCGCCCCACCGTTACGCGATATCAAGTCCGCCAGCATGCCCTTCTTTTCCACGTCGAAACCCGACAGACAGATCTTGAGACCGTACAGCGCCCCGACCCTGAACTGCGAGTACGGCTGCTTCTTCTTGACCTCGACGCTCTTCCGTATCCACTCGGGCGGCACCACATGCGTATTAGGATGCCGACGCATCAACAGCACATACTTGGACGACCCCACACGCCGCGTGATGACCACGTGCGGAGGGTCGTTTGGCGTGACTGACGCCACCACCTTGCCGCCGTGCTCCTCCCAGAGGGCCTCCAGTTCCTGCCGCTCCGACGACCCCAGCGACGTGAACAACGCCCGAAGATTGCCGAAGAGGCTCATCGTGTGTCCGTGTGTCTATGCTGCCTGCTGCCTGCATAGAGGGCTCTGCGCCATGATCTCCCAAACTGACCGTTTGGCACTGCCTCGTCTACGGGGAGGATCTCCGGCGACGTGCCCGCACTCAGTGACGTGAAGACTTTGCTTTCCTCCCGCTCGCGACAACGGCAGGGATGGACTGTCTACTGTACGAACTGTGGGGGAGAAATTTCGAGAAATGTTCGCCAACGCGGGTCGTCTCATCTCTTTCGGTCGTCTGTGCCAAGTCCTCGCCCTGTCGTTGCTTCTGGGGTGCGCCATCGTCACCGGCACCTCCTCTTCGGACGAGGGCGGCGTGGCCGACGGCGCGGGCGTTCGAGATGACTGTTCCGACGCGATCACCACGCTGAGGGACGAGCTGGAGAGAGAGAAAGAGAACTCCCTCCGCAAGCTCGAGGAGATCTCGGCGTCCCTTTCGACCTGCGAGGCGACCACGGCCGAGCTCCGTCAGCAGGCCCAGGCGAGCGTGAAGACCGCGAAGACGATGCAGGCGCAGCTCGAGAAGGAGCGAAGCATGCGGTCCGGCAGCGTCCAACAGCTCGACGCGGCGCTGAACGATCTGGACGACCTCCGGGCAGCCTGGCTGCCGTTCTGGGCGACGCAGCGGGTGGAGGCTGTCCGTGTGGCCGCCGCGCCCAAAGCCCGGCAGCTGGCCGGTGCCGCCGAGACGTACGGTACGCAGGCGGCAGCGTTCTGGCGGCAGCAGGGGTCTCCGGCCGTGCAGAAGATGAAGAAGCAGGGGTGGCAGGGCGTCCGGGACGTGTCGACCGTCGTGTTGCGGCACGGAGGAAAGGCGTGGAACAGGGCGTATGCCAAGGTCCCCAAAAAGTACGCCAAGCACATCGACATGGCCGTGGTCGAGGCCCGACGGGCGTGGCCGCCCCTTGTGTCCGCGGCCAAGCGCGCCTTCAGGATCGGAAGGGAGAAGTTCGTCCTCGCCGTCGACGAGATTGCGATGCTGGTGGAACAGAGCAGCATGGCGCCGCAGATCGCCAAGGAGGCATCGCACGTCGTGGCGCTCCTCGTCGTCAGCCTCCCGCTCACGCTGCTCGTCCCGGCGCTTGCCCGGAGGCGGACCGCCAGTCAGAAGCAAAAACAGAAGCAAAAACAAACGCAGCAGACAAACGGCACGCAACAGGGCACCAAGGTGAGCAACAAGAAGCGGCACTGAGACTCGGCGGCGACATGTTACTCTCTCTCTCTCACACACACACATCACATCGACGACGACCCCGGCGCCTGCATCATCAGACTTATGTTGTCTCCCTTGAGCAAAATCCTCCCCAACGGTGTCCGCGTGTCCTTCTTCACCCGAATCTCTTCGCAGTCGTCGAGCACCAGGTTCATGTACTCATCGAAGCCGATGAGCCGCCCCTCAATCATAGCATTGGCGTTATCGTACAGCCACACCTGAATCCTCTGCTGCCCCTGGAGGAATCGAAAGATCAGGTTCTGCAGTGTGGAACGAGGCACGTCGAGTGAGTGAGTGAGCGTCGAGTGGAGCGTCTCGCGACCCTTCTCCCGGACTCTATAAGCGACCATACGGGCTCTCCACCACCCCAGCCAGTCAGGAATACGTACGATCGGCTGTGTCATGATGCGCTTTGCGCGCGGTCCACTGCGAGGCGGCATGGTGTCTGATTTTGGAATTCGTAGAGCTGAATGCACGAAATGTCCCAACGTCGTCGTTGTTCTCCGCCTCTGTCTGCTCTGTACGGCTGTCACTGACTTGCTTCGTATGGAATCGATCTACAAACGACTATCTGTGTGAAGAAAGAGAGAGCGTTGTGTGCACCTCCACTTAAAATTCCCCAGAACTTGGCCCGAATGGGCCGTGGCGTTCCACAGGGGTCGTGGCTAGATACCGCCGCCCTGAGATACCACCACCATCACCAGTTACGACGAGGACGCACGCTCCCAGTCCTTGCCTGGCTGGCACCCTGGCTGCTTGCTCTCCAGACCGTACCCTCTTCCTTCTTCTCGTCCTTCTCGTCCTTCTCGTCCTTCTCGTCCCTCGACACTTCCAGGTACAGGGAAAAGAAGCTCGTCGACCGGGTCGTGGTGCAAGCGCGGGCCGGGAACGGTGGTCATGGGTGTGCGAGCGTTCGGAAGGGGAGGACGGGCAAGGTGTTTGCGGACGGCGGGAACGGCGGGGACGGGGGGGACGTGGTCGTGCGGGCGTGTAGGAACGTGAAGAGCTTGGTGGGTCTGCCGCAGTTGCTGGTGTCGAAGCATGGGGGTCATGGGTCGTCGAAGAAGCAGCATGGGAGGCGGGGAGCTGACGGGGTGTATCTGGTGCCGCTGGGGACGCAGGTGCGGCGGTTCTTGGAGCAGGGGCGGGAGGCGCCGGTGGTGGTCACGGAGGGGTTCCGGGAAGGGGGTGGGGATGCGTATGAGCGTACAGGGGCGTATGGAGACGAAAACGACGATGACGACGATGACGACGATGACGACAATGACGACAATGACGACGATGACGACAATGACGACGATGACGACGATGACGGGGTTCGACAGAGAGGTGCGCCGAACGTCCCGATGATGATCGACCTGTCGCTCGAGGAGGAGGAAAGAGACTCTTTTCCGTCCTCGTCGTCGTATGGATTTGTCGGCGACCTGGTGAAAGACGGGGACAGCGTCGTGGTGGCCAAGGGCGGGGCGGGCGGCCGGGGGAACGTGGGGATGGGGCGTCACGGCCACCAGTCGGACCACGGGCTCGGGGAGTTTGCGCGCCTCGAGCTGGAGATGAAGATGATCTCCGACCTGTCGCTCGTCGGCTTTCCAAACGTGGGAAAGAGCAGTGTGTTGCGGCAGCTGTCGTCAGCGATGCCCAAGGTGGGCTCGTACGCGTTTACGACCGCGACACCGCAGCTGGGCAGCGTGTCTGTCGGCGGAGACGGCCCCCGGTTCGTCGTGGCGGACGTTCCCGGGCTGATTCAAGGGGCACACGAGAATCGGGGTGTCGGTCACACGTTCCTCAAGCACGTGGAGCGGGCTGGAGCCATCGTGTACGTCTTGGACGCCAGCGGGGCGTACGCGCTGGACGGGAGCGAGGAGCCGCTCTCGCCGCAGGAACAGCTGGTGCGACTACGGGAGGAGCTGGAGCGTTTCGACGAGGCGCTGCTGGAAAAGCAGTGGATGATCGTGCTGAACAAGATGGACCTGGTGCGGGGACGTCGGAGGGTGATGGACGGATTTCGAGCGTGGGTGGTGGACCGGTACGGCGAGGTGCCGGTGGTGTGCGTGAGCGCGCTCGCGCCCGAGACCAGAGCCATCGATCGCCTGTCGAATCTTGCCGAGACAATGCACCGGATGCTCGAGGGGGTGAGGGGTGAGGCGACGACCGACCATGGGACGGTCGAACAAAACCAACTCGAGAGTTCGTTGCGGGGGTAGCTCGTCGTTCGTCGTTCGTCGTTCTCGCCATGTCACGTTGCGACGACGTATACAAAGTAACGTATAGTATACGATATCGTATACGTGGGACCCATATCGTATATCGGTGGATGAAACAGTGACAGACGTGATGAAGAGAATTCTGCTCTCGTCGATTTTCGGCTTCACGGGGGTCCTCGCGGCCGACGACGAGTCGTCCAGTTGGTGCAAGACATATAAACGAGGAAATCTCCCGACGTTCGACCAGACTGCGGGCGTTTGGGAACAGGCGTTCGAGATCAACGACGCCTTTCCGCTGGGTTCCATCGTGCTCCCCATTCAGATCAGCCATCCGTCCGTGGCCGACCTCCGCGTCGAGCTCTGGGCCCAGGCACCGATCGAGATCGAGGAGGAAAACCACAAGGGCACTCGGCTCGTGAAGCAAATCGTGCTGAAGGATGTCGGGCAGGGCGCGGGCGAATTTTTCCAGGCCGTGTTTGCGGACGAGCCCGAAATCGGTGCGATCAAGCCCGTGCAGGGGCTGGCGTTTCTGCACCGTGGCAGCCGTCCGTCCGTGATGGCGGCCTATGGTGGATCGGAGGGAATGTGGACCATACGCATCGAGAACGCGGGCCAGACGCGTCCGGTGGTCGAGGCTGACCTGGTCCTCTGCCAGACAGAGACGGAGGGGGCGGATGCGGTCGTCGGCGACGTGGTGCAGGCGTTTGCCGGAAGCGCGCAGCCCGTGGTTTCTGCCGATTCGCCGTGGACGATCGACGGGCAGGAGGTATCGGAGGAAGAGCTCGCCGCCTTCCGGCGGGCGGCAGTCCTGTCGCTCGTCAACATGCAGGAGGGTGCCGTCGGAGATTCCGTCAGGGGGCTGTTTGACAACCTCAAGAAGGGATCAAAGGAGCGATTGTGGCTGTTTGGAGCCGAGCTCAAGAACTCGACGAAGGGGGAGGACGACACGAGGTGGAAGCCCGGGCAGCTCGTGCAGGGGGGCTTGCAGTCGTTGCAGGGTCTGGGCAACCTGGCGACGGGCGACGGCGAGGGGGGGCCCGTCATCGGCAACGGGGCGCTCCTGAACGCTATCAAACTCGATCGAGAGAAACCAGATCAGATCATCTGGTCGCGGGCAGCTCTCGACGCGCTGCCATCTCTGGCCGAGGCGGCCGGGCGCTCTGGCCTCGACCTGGCGTCCATGGACCTTCCGTCTTTGGGCTTGCCATCGATTCATGAGCTGGCTTCCTTGCCGAAGGAAGCCATCGACGGTATAACCGAGAAGATCCGCAGTGCCTCCGCGCAGCTGTCCGGGAAGCTGGGCGACCTCGTCCCGGACGGCCACCTGACGCTGCCGACGCTGCCGACGCTGCCTGCGCTGCCTGCGCTGCACGGCAAACGCCCAGATCTCTCCCTACCAGATCTGCATCTGCCGACGTTGGACGGTCTCCGCGGTCATCACACTGTCGAGGAGCTCAGGGCGTCCCTCGGATCGAAGGCCGCCAAGCTCAGTGACAGCGCCGAGAGCTGGGCCGAGAAGCGTGCCGAGAAGCGGGAGAGCCTCTTGAAGAACGTCGGATCTGGCTTCGAGGGCGCCAGGAGCAAGCTGGAGGCAGCCTTGGGGAAGCTCGAGGTCCCCAAGCTCGACCTCAAGGGCACGCTGTCCAATACGATCGCCGAGTCCTTGACGCGCGCGAAAGATGTCGCTGCGGAACGGAATAAGCGCCTAGAGAAGCCGCGGGAGGAGTTCAAGACGATGCTGTCCACGGCCGCGGAGAAGGCTGTCACCCAGCAGCTCGAGGCGGTCGCCGGAGACTTTGACCTGGACGTTGTCGCGCAGCGCCTTGCCGATGCGGGCGTTGATACCGACGAGCTCCTCGACTCGCTGGCAGGTGCCGATCTGGACAAGCTCCTCGACGGCGGCCTGGACCTCGAGTTCAGATCCGGCCTGAACCTGCACGGCGCCCTCGGCGAGCAGATGGTCGGCCAGCTCCTGGGCATCGAAGACCCGCAAGAGCTCGACGCGCTGTGGAACGGCCTCAAGGAAGCAGGGTTCTCGGATTTAATCGGAGAGTTTCTGACGACGGCGCGCTAGACGATAGCGATGCTCGGGAACTCGAAGTCAGTTTGACCACATTGCGTTTGTGGGAAATCTACCGTTGGCTGCAGTGCGCCCTGTTGGCCATCATAACAAGCCGTTGGGAGGGTATCGACGACCAAGGGACGCGATCTCTGGAGGCAATTCATTTCCAGTGTCGACTTTCCGACGGGACGCCGCTGCCGCTGCCCGACGGGCTTCTGCTCTAGAGTAGAGCAGATGAGCAGAAGATCGATCGCTAGTTCACATTTCTTTTCACGCATGACCATAAGTACAACGCATACCGAGTAAGACACGTGCAGAATGATCACATTTTCTTCATCATCTGCTTCAACTTTGCCTGTTGGGCCGCCGTCATACTGCCACCCGGCATTCCTCCCCCTCCCATCCCCCCGCCCGGCATGCCGGGCATGCCGGGCATTCCCATCTGCTGCATCATCTTCTGCATGCCCTCCATGCCACCCATCTGCTCCATCATCTTCGCCATGCCGCCCATGCCGCCCATCATCGACTGGGCCATCTTCATGGCCGCTTGCGGGTTCTTGCCGAGATTCTGCATGCCACCCTTGGGCATCTTGGCGTTCTTTGGCAGCTTCATCGACTTTCCAAACATTTCCTGCAGCTTTTTGTACTCTGCCAGCAGCACCTCGACCTCCGGGACGGTCGTGCCCGACCCCCTGGCCCACCGCTCGATCCTCGACCGCTCGGAGATCATCTGGCCAGTCGTATGGTCCAGTTCCTTATCCGTCATACTATCCATGATGCACATCATCCGTTTCAGCCGCGCCTGGGTCTCCTTGTCGCTGCTGGGCGGTATCACGTTGGCCATACCCGGCAGCATGCTCATCATCGAGCTCATGCCGCCCATCTTCATCATCGAAGCGAACTGGTTGTACATGATCCGCAGGCTGAACTGCCCCTTCATTACCTTCTCCATCATCTCCATCTGCTGCTCTTCGGGCGGACCGACTTCCCGGATCTTGTTGATCAGGCCCCCGATGTCCCCCCGGCCCATCAACGTCCCCACGAACTTCTCCGCGTCGAACTCATCGAACTCGTTCATATGCTCTCCAGTACCGATAAAAGCGATCGGCGACTTGGTGGCAACCACGGCGGAAAGCGCGCCTCCCCCCTTGGCGTGTCCGTCGAGCTTGGTGATGATGACCGACCCAACGTCCACAGAGTCGTGGAACGCCTTCGCCTGGTCGTAGGCCGCCTGTCCGATTGAACCGTCCATGACAAAAATGACTATATCCGGCTTGACCGCCGTCGCGACCTGCCGCATCTCCTCGAACAAGCTATCCTCTTGCCGATGCCGCCCAGAGGTATCCACAATGATGAGGTCTCGCCGCTCTTCCCGGAACCGCTTGACACCGTTAGCCGCAATGATGGCCGGATCTGTCTCCTGGAACGATCCGTAGTACGGGATCTGCACCTTGGTCGCGTTCTGCTTGAGCTGGTCCAGGGCCCCCGCGCGGAACGTGTCGGCGCACACGAGCGCCGGTTTGAACCCCTTTTTCTTGTAGTAGTGCGCGTATTTGGCCGCCGACGTCGTCTTCCCCGCTCCCTGGAGCCCGACGAACATGACCACGTTCTGTTTGCCCCGCTTCGGGCTCCGCTTCGGGACGCCAGGGTCCAGGATGGCCACCAGCTCTCGGTACACGGCCTCGTTGATCACCCGCTCGACGTTCAGCCCGGACCCCAGCTCCTCGAGGTTGACGCGCTTCTTGATATTTGTCCGAAGCGTTGCCACCAGCTTGACGTTGACGTCCGCACTCAGCAGGGCCGTCGAAATCTCCTTCAAAATCGAGTCGAGAAGCTCCGAATCGACCGATTTCGCCCTCGTCGCCTTGGCCAGGGCGCTCGTGATGCTCGCTCCGAGCTCCGCCAACACCATGGTGTCTGAGATCGGCCGTCGTTGAAAGTGGATTGATCTGGACTCGTCTTGACCGGCCGGTCCCCGCGGGGACGAGTCGTCGTTAAACTAGGTCAAGTTCCCCGCAACAGCGCCCATTCTGATATCCAGTCAGTTCACAGGAACGAACATAGCGACGACCGAGACCCCCACAGTCCCGTTGTCGCAGGGGGCTTGCTTGCGTCGTTTCAGCTTCATGCAAGAACTCACCCATGCAAGAACCACCAGCACGGGGACCAGAATGTACCGACGACTCTTCCACCCTCTCCTGACGACCTCGCTCTCCATTCGTTCGATGACGTCCTCTCTGGTACGCCCGACGACGCAGGCGTACGTGTCGTGCTTCTCCCGCGTGCCGGCAACATCACCGACAACGCTGCTCCCGTGCCTGGCGAGGAACACGGCGACAACCACGATGACCAAGGCCAAGCAGTTCGACGAGCTGGACCTAAGCCCGGAGGTACTGGAGTCTGTTCATTCGCTCGGCTTCCAGGAAGCTACCGAGATCCAGAGCATGGTCATCCCGACGCTCATCCACGACCGGCACAGTGATTTTGCGGTCGCGTCGCACACGGGCTCTGGTAAGACGCTGGCGTACATGCTGCCGATCTTGCATGCGTTGAAAGAGGCCGAGGCGGTCGACGGCATGCCGGTCAAGCCGAAGCGGCCCCGGGCGTTGGTGCTGGGGCCGACCAGGGAGCTGGTGGAGCAGATTTACGGCGTGACGCGGCAGCTGACCAAGGTGGCCAAGTGTCGTTCGGTGCTTTTGACGGGCGGCGCGGACATGACGATGGGGGTGCAGAAGGCGGCGCTGGGAAAGGGGGTGGACGTCGCCATCGGGACGCCTGCCAGGGTGGTGCAGCACGCGCGGGCGGGGAACTTATACTATGGGGACGTCGACTTTATCGTGCTGGACGAGGCGGACACCATGATGGACCGCGGGTTTGGCCCTGAGGTGATGGAGGTCCTCAAGGCGGTGCAGAACAAGGCGCGACGGGGGCGTTGCGTGCTCGTGAGCGCGACGATGACCAAGCAGGTGAAGCGGCTGCTGAACGAGACGTTCCCCAAGATCCGGACGATCGAGACGGATTCGCTGCACAAAGGCGTGAGCGGCAGCAGGCACACGTTCCTGCCGGCGGCGACGGAGAAGCTCGACATGGCCATCCAGCTCCTGGACAGCGATTACTCCAAGGCAAGCAGGACGATGGTTTTTTGCAACACGCTCGACTCTTGCAGGGCGCTCGAGCACTATGCCAGCGAGCGGGGAATCCCCACCGTGTGCTATCACGGCGACGTGCCGATTGAGGCGCGCAAGTTAGCCATCAAGATTTTCTCAGAGAACCGGGACGAGGAGGGGCCGCCGATCCTGATTGCGACCGATCTGGCGGCGCGCGGACTCGACATTCCCGGGCGCGTGGACCACGTCGTGAACTTTGACTTCCCGCTGAACCCGGTGGATTATTTGCATCGCACCGGGAGGACGGGTCGGGCCGGAGCAAAGGGCAAGGTGACGAGCCTGGTCGCAAAGAAGGACGCAGTGCTCGCCAAGAGGATCGAAGAGGCCCTGGCAAAGGGCACCGCGATGGACTCGTTGTCCGCAGACCGCCATGTTTTGCCCGATCACATGCGGCCAAAGAGGACGGCCGAAGGTGGTGGCGCGGCAAGGGGCGGTGGCAGATCAAGGGGCGGTGGCGGGTCGAGGGGTAGTGACAATGGAGGTGATCGAGGCGGCCGTGGGTCTCGGGGAGGCGGAGGACGGCGTAGCGATGACAGCCGGGGCGGCGGTCGCGGCGGTGGTCGCGGCGGCGGTGGTGGTGGTGGTCGTGGCGGAGGTCGCGGCGGATCTCGGCGTAGCCTACGCCATGCGCTACCTAGTAGGTAGCGCATGAGAGGCGAAAAAAAACCCGAGGCTCTCTCTGTCAACCAAACGTAACCGTAACCATGTCTGCCGACTACTATCACGCCATTGTGAACCGCATCGCGGCCACAGGCGACAACGGTACGTCCGGGAGTGACGACCACGGGGGCAATTCAAATTTAGGAGCACGCCCGAATTCTTTCGCGAGTCTGCCCGCTCGCACTTTCGTGCACCCACCCGCGCTCACCCACCGTTCGTTCGTTCGCTCGCTCTGCAGGCATTCCGGTCAAGCAGGCGTTTGCAGACGCCCGGATCCCGAAGGCGCTGTGGGACATCGTTTGGAAGCGGCTCCGAGAGTCCCACGACTTTCTCACGTACGCGCCTGATGGTGCCGATCGCGTGGTGTTGCCGCTGTCGGAGCTGCAGGAGGATCATGTGGAGCTTCTGGATGACGCTGTGAAGATGGTGGCGAGCCAAGAGACGCAGGAGGCGTACGTGGGGGTGTATGCCAACAGGGTGCAGCGGAACGCCTACTCGGAGATGCAGATCAAGTCGCTGGCGCAGCTGACCACGTGGGGTGTCGCGGGGTTGCCCCAGTCGGCGCTGACCAAGCAGATGGAGTCAAAGGGGAACAACTTTGGGTACGTGGTCAAGGTGCTGACGGAGCGCGGGCAGATCTTCAACAAGAAGGTGACGCTCAAGGCTGTCTCCGGGGGCGGGGCGGCGACGCAGACGTCGATGTTGTATTTGACGAGGTATAAGCCGGCGGTGGAGGCGGGGCTGAAGATGGAAGGCGGGAAGTCAAAGGTGATCGAGGTGGACGGCAAGCGGTGCGACATTCAGTTTGAGGACGACGAGCAGTATATGCGCAAGATTCTCAGGTTCCTGAACAACCCGAACGGGACGCAGGAGCCGTCACTGAAGAAGTCTTGTATGTTCATCGGGTCCGCTGGGCACAAGCTGTGGCGGCGGCTCAAGCAGAAGATGATCGAGGAGGGGCTGATTCGGGAGGAGAAGGTGCTGATGAAGAGGAAGGAGGACAAAGACAAAGGAGCGGCGGAGAAGGAATCGATGAAGGTCATCATCAAGAAGATTAAGGAGCTGGAGGAGGAGACGCACGTGCCGGCGGTGCCGACGGTGGTGAAAAAGCCGCCGAGGCTGCCGACCAAGCAGTTCGTGGAGCTGTCGTTGGACAAGCAGTTGATGCATCATCTGGTTACGTCAGGGACGTTTGGGAAGACGTCAGCGGAAATGTCGTCGTCGCTGGGGCTCAACCTGAAGAAGCACTCGGCGCGGTTCAACGAGCTGTCGGAGCGGTTCTCGTCGAGCGAGGATGGAAGCAGCGGCATCGAGAAGAAGAAGGTGACGGTGGGAAAGAGCTCTCAAATTTCGTACGTCCCCAGCCAGGCGGTGAGAGACTCGTTCAAGCGGGCGCACAGGACGTTCTTTGGGGTCGACGTTGCGGAGGAGGAGCCGGACAGCACGGCGATGGAGGAGGAGGAGATTCTCGCGCCGCCGTTTCCGATGCCCAGGCGGGAGTTGGCCAGGAATGAGCTGTTCAATCACCGCTACGTGTGGCTGTGCACAGAGATTCGCGAGAAGGGGTTCTTCCTCAGCCAACAGGCCGGGGCGTTCCTGCTGAGCAAGGAGACCGCGTGGGCGATCAAAAGGAACAGGCCGGTGCCGAAGGAGATCGATCAAAAGACTGTCAACCGTCTCGTCGACGCAGCAGTGGAGATGAAAGTGATCAAGAGGGACTCCGCGGGAGTCCCTTCCAAGGACGGC
>Ga0181589_10000602_pt1 | contig 26173 bp, 23 predicted proteins | sample 071ome_25_FD_132444 | JGI IMG/M metagenome (GOLD analysis project Ga0181589, IMG submission 132444) | Coastal salt marsh microbial communities from the Groves Creek Marsh, Skidaway Island, Georgia - 071410BT metaG (megahit assembly) | ecosystem: Environmental > Aquatic > Marine > Intertidal...
TCGGCCGACCTGACTTTCGATACGCCCACCATCCTGTTCCTGATCGCCGTGGCCGGCTGGATGCCCACCGGCACGGCCGGGTCAGTGGGGCTGTCGCTGTGGGTGAAGGCCAAGGCCATAAGACTGCAGCGCCCGGTGACACAGAAAGAGGCCGCCTTCGATTTTCACGTCGGTTACGGCACCGCCATTTTCCTCGCTATCTGTTTCGTCTCCCTGGGCACATACGTCATGTACATCAACGGAACGGAGGTGGAGTCCAACGGTGCGCTGTTCGCCGCCCAGCTGATCAACCTGTTCACGTCTACCATCGGCAGCTGGATCTACCCGGTCATCGCGCTGGCCGCTATCACCGTGATGTATTCGACCCTCCTGACACTGGTGGACCTGCTGCCGCGCTCCTCTGCGGCTGCCCTCGTGGAAATCATCTCCGTGCCGAAGGACCAGGTCAGCGAAAAATTCAGCAAGCTGTACATGGCCTTCATCGCTATCGAGCTGCTGCTGGTGCTGACCGTGTTATTTGTCCTGCTGGACGATTTCGGCACGTTCATCGCCTGGGTCACTTCCATGGGATTCGTGGTGGCGCCGGTCTTCTCCTTCCTCAATCATAAAGCCATGTTCGGGTCGGTCGTGAAACCCGAGGACAGGCCGGGCAACCTCCTGCGTTACTGGAGTATCAGCACGATCATCATCCTGACGGTGGTTGCCGTGGTGTTCGTCTACATGAATTACCTGATGTAACTCGGGGCCCTCGCAGGTCGGATAAGGCACATCGTGCCGCCATCCGACGACTTCGACAGGCATTTCGATAAAAGGATGAAGGGATTAACCGATAAACCGATAAACCGATAAAAGGATAAAAGGATAAAGCGTAAAACCCGGCATTCGCCGATATGCTTTGGCCGAACCATCGCGGAGAGAAACATGTTTGAACTGCTGTCCCGGGACCGCATCATTGCCCAGCCCGGCTTCAATCGCTGGAAGGTGCCGCCGGCGTCCATCGCCATTCACCTGTGCATCGGTTCCGTGTATGCCTGGAGCATTTACAATCCGCCGCTCACCCGTCTCTTCGGTGTGGTGACGCCCGCTTCCGGCGACTGGAGCCTGCAGGATGTCACCTGGGTATTTTCTGTCGCCATCGTGTTCCTCGGCCTGGCCGCCGCACTGGCCGGCCACTGGCTGGACAAGGTCGGTCCGCGCCTGGTCGGCACCGCCGCTGCGGTGTTGTGGGGGGGCGGTTACCTGGTCGGCAGTATCGGCATCCTCACCCACCAGTTGTGGCTGCTGTATTTTGGTTACGGCGTGCTCGGCGGCTGCGGCCTCGGCCTGGGTTATGTTTCGCCGGTCTCGACACTCATCAAGTGGTTTCCCGACCGCCGCGGCATGGCCACGGGCATGGCCATCATGGGTTTCGGCGGCGGCGCCATGATCGGTGCACCGTTGAAACGGTATTTCATCCAGAAGTTTTATGACGCGCCGGAGTACCTGGGTACCGTCGACCAGGTGAATCTGATAACCGAGGCAGGCCGCCGGTTCGTCGAACGTGCCGGGGAACAACTGGAAGTGGTCGTGGTTGGCGCCAACGAGGTGGCGGGCATGCTGGTGCCGGGACCCGAGGGCGTGTACGTGGTCGGCACCGGTTCCGCCGGCGTGGCACAGACTTTCATGGTGCTGGGTGTTCTGTACTTCATCGTCATGCTGATCGCGGCCTTTTCCTATCGCTTGCCCGCGGAGGGCTGGAAGCCGGAAGGGTGGACGCCACCTGCGGATGATGCCGGCAGCAAGAAAATGATCACCTCGCACAACGTGGATATCGAAGAAGCCATGCGCACGCCGCAGTTCTACGGCCTGTGGATCGTGCTCTGCATGAACGTGTCGGCCGGGATCGGTGTGCTTGGCGTGGCAAGCACCATGATGAGCGAAATCTTCGGCACTACCTTGCCCGGCATCGTCGATGGTGCTTTTGCCGCGCTCTACGTCAGCATGATCTCGGTGTTCAACATGGTGGGACGCTTCATCTGGGCCAGCTCCTCGGATTACATCGGCCGCAAGAACACCTACTGGGTGTTCTTCGCGCTGGGCATCGTGTTGTATTTATCGGTGCCCTTTTCCGCCAACCAGGTCAGCGCCAGCCCGGCGGTCGTCTGGCTGGTGCTGTTCTACGCCGCCACCATGATCATCTTCACCATGTATGGCGGCGGCTTCGCCACCATCCCGGCCTACCTGGCCGACATCTTCGGCACCAAGTATGTCGGCGGCATCCATGGCCGCCTGCTCACGGCCTGGAGCACGGCCGGGGTCGTCGGCCCGCTCGCCATCACGTCCCTGCGTGAATCCGCTGTGGTACGGGCGATCGGGGACCTGGTCAGCCGCATTGATCCGGCCGCCTTCCAGGCCAGGTTCGGTGCCGGCATCGACCAGCTCGATGCGCTGGTGGCGGCGCAGACCGTGACCATCGCCAGCCTGATGGAGATCGCGCCTGCGGGCACCGTGGATCCCACGCCCGGCCTTTACAACAACACCATGTATCTCATGGCAGCCCTGCTGCTCATCGGGCTGGTGGCCAATGCCCTCATGAAACCGGTGGCGGCCAGCCATTACCTGAAGGATTAGGGGCGCTCCCAGCCAGTGAAGGAATTATGGAAGTCCGGGATTTACGGGCGTTGTCCTTGATTCCGTGCCGGATGTGGTTTACTTTCGGAAGCCGTTTTGCATACGGCAATTCACTACAAATCACGCAGTAACCAGCAGTTCAAAGGGGAAATACATGAAACAGTTGATCAAAAAAACCGGCCTGGCGGCCTGCCTGCTTCTGGGCTTGAACACGGCCAGTGCAGACCCGGCACCGGATTTTATGGACAGGATGGTGTCCGACGCGCGCCCGGAAGCTGACCGGGCCAGGGACGGATCACGCCGGCCTTACCAGGTCATGAACATTCTCGGTGTCGATGCCGGCATGACCGTCATGGATATCGGCTCGGGCGGCGGCTGGTATGCCTGGGTGCTGTCGGCGGCAGTCGGCTCCGAGGGCCACGTGGTGGCCCAGTTCGGCCCGCGAGCACTGGAACGTAACAATGGCCAGGCCCAGCGCGATCTCGCTGACAGTCTGGGCAATGCCGAGGCCTTCTTCGGCGAGGTTGGTGAATACCCGGCCAGCTCCATCGACCGCGCCATCACTGCCCTGAACATCCACCACTTCAATGCCGGGCGCGCCACGCCGTATTTCCAGGCTATCACCAACGTCCTGAAACCGGGCGGCATGGTCGCCGTGATCGATCACATCGGCATGGAGGGCATGGAGAACGGCATGATGCATCGCATGCTGAAATCCGATGCGGTGGAATGGATCGAGGCCGCCGGCCTGGAAATCGTCACGGACTCCGATCTGCTGCGCACCAACGCCGATGACCACATGCGTTCCATCTCCGACCCGATCTACGGTCGTGACGTTGACCGCTTCTTGATCGTTGCGCGTAAGCCGAATTGAGATGAAAAGTTAAAAGTTGAGAGTTGAAAGTTACAATGAAGGCCGGGCATTAAGCCCGGCTTTTTTTTGAGGTAGCTATATGGAATGGAAAATATTTCTGACGGTGCTCGGCACGGTATTCCTCGCCGAACTCGGTGACAAGACCCAGCTGGCCACCATGCTCTTTGCCGCCGACCGGGAAGTCAGCAAGCTCACCGTCTTTTTTGCCGCCTCCGCGGCCCTGGTGCTGGCCTCGGCAATCGGTGTGTTAGCGGGCAGCGTCATGTCGGAATTCATCAATGAACGCTACCTGCATTATCTGGCAGGAGCGGGGTTCATTGTCATCGGGGCTTATACCCTTGTTACTGCGTAACAAGGGAGTCCCAAGTCCCAAGGCGCAAGTCCCAAGCAGATCAGATAAAACGTTTGATCTGGCGGCGTTATTCAACATGAAGTAGCGCCAAGTAACCCAACCCTGTTTTCAGCCCAGAACTAACTTGCGACTTGCGCCTTGGGACTTGGGACTATCAAGGATTGGCCGCTTCCAGCGCTTCCTGCCACTTGTCCACGGCGCAGTCGTACTCGAGGAAGATGTCGTCGCTCATGCGCTGGTAGTAAACGGTGACATGCAGCGGTTCGCGGTACAGGGTCGGGTCGGTTACCGTGAGCTCGAACACCAGCGTGTCGTTGTTGATCGGCGGTGCGATGGTGGCGACAAAACCGCTGGCCTCGACGCCGGCTTGCTCACGCGTGGTCATGTACACGCGTTCGGTGATGCGCATGTTCTCCGTGCGCGGCCAGCGACCGTCCAGCGTTTCCTTCAACAGGCCGGTCTGTATCACCAGGGTCTGCCGACCCTCTGAAGCTTCCCAGTCCCAGTGACCGATGGAATAACCCATGCGGGTGGGCGGGTAGTCATCCGGGAAGTCGCGGCCGTCCAGGAATACGCGGCGCACCTGCATTTCAAGCTCGGCAAGCATGGTGAGCTGCTGGTCTTTCTGGATCACCTCGATGGGATAGGCCACCAGGGAAGTCATGGTGGACGGCATGCCGGGCGGAACACACCAGGCGCCGGGCTCGACCCAGTTCGGGTACTGTGACAGGTAGGCTGCCTGCAGGGCCTGGCCTTCCGGCGTCAGCGCCTGGGAATCCGTGCGCACGAAGGCGGGCTCACTGGCGTAGGCGACCCAGACGCCACTGAAATCGGGTACGCCCTGTGCGGCGAGCGCGGGCATGGTGAACACTGAAATGACGAGTGTAACAATGGCTGATCGGCCTGCCTTGGTCATCACTGACTCCCCCTTGTTGGTCGAATGCCGCAATATGCGAGCAGACCTATTTATTGTCAACTTTATTGGGTTGGCATCGTGTAAGTATGCTAAATTTGCCGGGTCGCCAGGGCCGCATAAAGCATGAATTGGGTTGCCTGGTCCTGCAATAACCGTGGGGAAGATACAATGTACACTAGATGTTATCCCGTCCTGAAAACGTTCTGCGCCGGAGCACTGGCCCTTTGCCTGGGCGCTTTTTCATCCACGCTGCTGGCGCATCATTCCGCGGCACAATTCGATTTCAGCCAGATGGTGCCGGTGACCGGGAAGGTCGTGCATGTCGATGTGGCCAATCCGCACATCGATCTCATTCTCGACATTGCGAGTGACGACGGTTCGACCAGGGAAGTGCAGTTCGAGGGCCACAGCCGCAACAATGTTTACCGCCGCGGCTGGCGCCCGGGTGCCTTCGCGGTGGGTGATGAAATCACCATCTTCATCGCGCCCATGCGCAACGGCGAGGATGGCGGTTATATCCAGGAATTTGCCCTCAAAGACGGCCGCAAATTCTAGAATTTCTTGGGGATGGCAATGATCAGAAAACTGTTTCTTGCTGGCGGCATGCTGCTCGGCACTACGCTGGCCTTTGCACAGCCTGACTTCAATGGGCTCTGGTTCCCAGCCGGCTTTGACCGGGATGCCCCGCGCCTCGAGCCGGGCCACCGGGACATGCCCTGGAACGAGCAGGCACAGAAACTCGCCGATGCCTATGTCGCCGCGTTCGATATCACCGATGAGCCCGGCGGTTTCTGCGTGAAGCCCGGCCTGCCGCGCAGCATCTGGGGTGCGCCCTTCCCGGTTGAAATCGTCCAGACTGACAGCTTCATCAACATGCTCTGGGAAGGCTACTTCCAGTACCGCAAGATCTACCTGGAAGGCCACCCGCGACCCGAGCCAATCCTGCACACACGCATGGGTTATTCGGTCGGCCATTTCGAGGGCGACACACTGGTTATCGAAACGTCCTATCTGCGCGAATATCCCTACATGCGCCGTGCGGCCAACACCGATGATGCCACCGTAGTCGAACGCTGGAATATCGTGACCGCCACCAACAGCGAAGGCGTGGAACAGAAATACCTGACCAACGAGATGTACCTGACCGATGAGAAGCTCTACACGGAGCCGGTCAGGATTGTCGGCACCCTGCGCTATTCACCTGACACGCCCATCCTCGAGTACTCCTGCAGCGAGCAGATCTACGATGAACACCTGCAGGAAAAAGGCATCCAGCCGCCGGATTTCAGCACCCTCGAATAACCTCGGGGCCGACGCTCCGGCGGCCTTGCAGGCCGGCCGGAAATTGCGAAAATTTTACAATAGAACAGGCCGTCGGTAGTGCTTGAAAATACCCGCCCGTGTCTTTATGCTTTCTTGCCTTTTCGTTAAAAATTAACAGGTTAGACAGACGCAGACCCTGTTGCTTTTCTGTTAACAAACCCACGGAAAGTTAAATCCAATGTCCGGGTCAATAAGGGTTGCGCAGGCATCACCCTGACTATGCAGCCCCTTAACATCACAGACAGAAGTGACAGCATGAATTTCGAAAAATATACCCAGTCGAAGACCCTGAACAGACGTATGCTGCTCGCCGGCGCCACCCTCGGCGGCCTCGGTCTGGCGCTGCCCGGGGTCCTGTCGGCACAGACAAGCCTGGCAATCACTCCCGTTCGCAACAATATCCACCTGGTGACCGGTGCCGGCTGCAATGTCATCGTGGCCGTAGGTCCCGACAGTGTCATCCTGGTTGACGGCGGCCTGCCCGAACACAGCGATGCTCTCCTGGCGGCCATCGACAGTCTGGCCCCCGGCAAGCCGGTGCAGGCGCTGTTCAACAGCAACTGGCGCCCGGAGCATTGCGGGCTTAATTACACCCTCGGGCCGCAGGGCGCCACCATCATTGCCCATGAAAACACCCGGCTGTGGCAGAACAACGATTTTTACGTGAACTGGGAAGACCGCCACTACACGCCCATGCCGGTTGCGGCGCAGGCCAACGCCACCTTCTACAAGACGGGCTCCCTGGCGCTGGGCAGTGAAACCGTCGACTACGGACTGGTCAGCCAGTTCCATACGGATGGCGATCTGTATGTCTTCTTCCCTGATTCAAATGTATTGATTACGGGAGATATGATGACAGTGGGTGCTTACCCACTTCTGGATTACATCACCGGTGGCTGGATCAACGGCGCCCAGGAATGCACGGCCGGCCTGCTGGAGATGGCCGATTCGGACACGCTGATCGTGCCGGCCGCAGGTGCCGTACAGGGGCGCGGCACCCTGGAAGTACAGCAGCGGATGCTTGATACCGCCTATGACGCGGTGGCCAATGCCTACCGGACGGGGCGAAGCCTCGACCAGTTCATGGCGAGTGCGCCCATGGCCGACTATGATGGGGTATATGGCGATCCGGCCCTGTTCGTGGAGCTTTTATACCGTGGCACCTGGTATCACGTTCCCGGCCGGGCAATCCAGGGCATAATTTAACCGATTCGGAATACTTCATATAATTCAATTAGTTACATAGAAATCGAGACGGCCTTCCGGCTCAGGCACCCGCAAGGGCTGGTAACGTTGGTGCGGGCCGGCAGTGAACCGGAAAACATTGAACGCAGTAAGTACAGGTAATGAAACACGTAATGCATAACAGACACTTTTTCTTCACGGCATTCTCCACGGCATTCTCCACGGCATTGGCACTTGCCGTCGTCCCCCTGCCCGCAGGCAACGCGTTTGGCGCAGAAGACGGCGACTACCAGGCTGCGCTGGCTGACCTGCGCGACAACTGGGATACCCTGGAAACCTACTGCACCGGTTGCCACAATTTCGAGGACTATGCCGGCGGCGTCGACTTCACTTTCTTCAGTGCGGACGACGTGGCGGACCAGGCTGAAACCTTTGAGATGGCCCTGCGCAAGATACGCAACAGCGTGATGCCGCCGCCCAGCCAGGAGCAGCCGAGCGAGCGTGAACGCTGGAACCTCATTGGCAGCATCGAGAAGGTGCTCGATTCCCATGCCGCCGTGGCGCCGGATCCCGGTCGTGTCGGCCTGCACCGTCTCAATCGCACTGAATACGTGAACGCCATCTACGATATCACCGGCGTGCGACTGGACACTGAACTCAGCCTGCCGAAGGATGACAACAGTGACGGTTTCGACAATATCGCGAGCGTGCTGAAAGTGTCCCCGTCCTTCCTGGACCAGTACATTGGCGCTGCCCGAGTGGTCAGCGAAATGGCCGTGGGCAGCCCCAACCCGCGCAACGAGGAAGTGGTCTATCCCATGGATTCCTCACACCAGGGCGCCCATGTGCATGGGTTGCCAATGGGTACGCGCGGCGGCGTGGTGGTGGAGCACACCTTCCCGGTCGACGGCGAATACGCGATCAGCATTCTCGGCATGGCCGGCGCCGGTTACACGCTGGGCATGGAATACAACCATGACGTCATCATCACGGTCGACGGGGAGCGCATCTTCCGGCATGACATCGGTGGCGGCGAAGACCTGCGTATGCTCGACCAGGTGCAGGCGCCCGCTGTGGCCGAAATCAACGGCCGCTTCAGCGACATTCGCGTGCCGCTCACGTCCGGCCCGCACAAGATCGGCGTGGCCTTTGTCGCCCGCAGTTTTGCCGAGTCCGACGAATTCCTTTACGACATCGGCGGCAACCGCGGCATGGGACGCATCGCCCGCGCCCGCGGTTTGCAGATCAAGGGTCCGTTGAACTCCACCGGCGTCATCGACACGCCGAGCCGGCGCAAGGTGTTGATTTGCGAACCTGCCCAGGCCAGCGAGGAAATCGATTGCGCCCGCCAGATCTTCGCCAACCTGGCCAAGCAGGCGTTTCGCCGCCCGGTCACCGATGCAGATCTCGATGCGCCTCTGCGCTTCTTCGCTGCCGGCCGGGAGCAGGGCACTTTCGACGACGGCATCAAGAACGGCATGATGGCCATCTTTACCAGCCCGAAATTCCTCTACCGCGCTGAGATTGCACCGGCCGATGCACAGCCCGGTGACATCGTGCCAATCAGCGACCTGGAACTGGCCTCGCGTCTCGCCTTCTTCCTCTGGAGTTCGGCACCGGACGCCGAACTCATTGACCTGGCGGCGCGCGGGGAGCTTGGCAAGGACGGCGTCCTGCAGGCACAGGTGGATCGCATGCTGGCCGATGCCCGCTCCGAGGCCATGGTGGAAAATTTTGTCTTCCAGTGGCTGCGGCTGCGCGACCTGGAAAACGTGGATCCCGACCCGGAGATCTACCCGGCCTACAACCGCGGCCTGCTCGAAGCCTTCCGCGAAGAAATCCGCCTTTTTGCCGGCAGCATCTTCCGTGCGGACAGCAGCATTGTCGATCTCATCACCGCCGACTACACCTATCTCAACGAAGACCTGGCGATGCACTACGGCATCACCGACGTGAAGGGCGATCATTTCCGCCGCGTGGCGCTGGCCGACGCAGAGCGATTCGGGCTGCTGGGCACGGGCGGGGTACTGATGGTGACCTCCTATGCCAACCGGACGACCCCGGTCATTCGCGGCGCCTACATCATGGAGAATTTCCAGGGTGTGCCGCCGGCCACACCACCGCCGAACGTGGAAGCTTTCCCGGAAACACCGGAAGGTGCTGCCGTGGCCCTGACCGTGCGGGAACGCCTGGAAGTCCACCGTGACAACCCGGCCTGCAGCGGCTGCCATGATGTCATGGACCCGTTGGGTCTGGCACTTGAGAATTACAATGCCATCGGTCAATGGCGCGACCGCGACAGCGACGCGGGAAATATTCCTATTGACGCTTCCGGGCAGCTGGCGGATGGTACGCCATTAAGCGGCGTCAACGATTTGCGCAATGCGCTTGTTGCCCGTCCCGACCAGTTTGTTCAGACCTTCACAGAAAAGCTCATGACTTATTCCCTTGGGCGTTCCGTGGAGTATCATGATATGCCGGCCGTTCGCAGTATCGTGAAAGAAGCGGCGGAAAAAAATTACAGTTTTTCCGCGATCGTGATGGGAATCATCAACAGCGACCAGTTCAGGAAAATCACTGTACCTGGTGAGAATTTGGAAGTTGGCAGTTTATAGGAACCGGATGCCGCAAATGGCTGTGGCCAAGAGGAGATAATCGATGTTCATTACCAAGAAGCACCTGGCGAGAAGGACTTTTTTGAAAAGTGCTGTAGCAAGCGTGTCATTACCCTTGCTGGACGCGATGATTCCCGCGAGCACGGCCCTGGCACAAACGGCGGCCAATATGGGCCCGCGCATGGGATTTTTCTATGTCCCTCACGGGGCGGTCATGACCAACTGGACGCCGGATACCACAGGCACAGAATTCGAGCTGAAATCCATCCTCGCGCCCCTGGCCAAGCATAAGGATTACCTGACCATTGTTTCCAATCTCGAAAACAAGCGCGCCTATGGTCCTGTGCATGCCATCACACCCGGTACCTGGCTGCATGGTGAAGCGCCGCGGGTCAGCCATGAACCCTTCGGCGGCACCACCATCGACCAGATCGCCGCCCAGCATATAGGACAGGATACACCGCTGCCGTCCATTGAAGTGGCCACTGAAACCAGCGGTGCCGCAGGCTCTTGTGACCGTGCCTATGGCTGCAGCTATGCCGGCACGATTTCCTTCCGTACGCCGACCACGCCGCTGCCCATGGAAAACAATCCGCGCAAACTGTTCCAGACCCTGTTCGGCGTCGGCGACAATGCCGAAGAACGGGAACGCCTGGCCGTGCAGACCAGCAGCATCCTTGACCTGATGATGGAGGAGTCCAGCCAGCTTGCCAAACAGCTTGGCGCCGCCGACCGCGCCATGCTGGGCGACTATCTGGAAACCGTTCGCGAAATCGAACGCCGCGTGCAGAAGACGGCCGAGCATGATTTGTCCCATATCGAACTGCCGGACGCACCGCAGGGCATTCCCGGTTCCTTCGATGATCATATCAACCTGCAGATGGACCTGATCCTGCTGGCCTGGCAGGGCAACATCACGCGCATCGCCAGCATGATGATGGCGGCAGAAGTGAGCAACCAGACCTACAACCATGTCGGCGTTTCCGATGCCTTCCACCCGCTGTCCCATCACCAGAACGACGCCAACAAGATTGCGCGCCTGCTGAAGATCCAGGAATACCACAGCCAGGTGTTCGCCCGCTTCGTGGACAAGCTGGCGACGATGCCGGACGGCGACAAGGGCAGCATGCTCGATAACGCCCTCATCATGTACGGCAGCAACATGAGCAACAGTAATGCGCATGATCACTACCCGCTGCCTTCGGTGCTTATCGGCAAGGCCGGCGGTACCGTGCGCGGCGGCCAGCACATCATGGCGGAAGAGCGGACACCGGTCTCCAACCTGCTGCTGACGGTGCTCGACCGTATCGGTGTCAACCTGGACAGCATGGGTGACAGCACCGGAAGATTCGAAGAGGTCTGACGACCTCTGCAGAAACAAGGAGCAAGGGACAGGGAGCAAGGAAGTGCCCGAGAAATAACACCTTGTGGTTTATCGACTGGCTCAACTGAAATTATGAAAACGAAATTTCTTAAAACATTCTTGCTCGGAGCCATCCTTGCTCCTTGCTTCTTGTCCCTTGTTCCTGCATTCGCGCAAAGCGACGCCGACATTCTCGAGCTGGCCGCTGAAGGTGAAACTGCTGGTCTCAGCGAACTTGTCACCGGCGCGAATGCGAACCTGAAACAGAATGACGGCACGTCCCTGCTGCATTGGGCGGTCTATTACGATGATGCCGCGCTGGTTGAGCAACTGCTTGCGCGCGGCGCCGAGGTTGCCACACGCAACGATTATGATGCGACACCAATGTCCCAGGCCGCCATCATCGGTAATCCGCAGGTCCTTGCGCTGCTGCTGGAAGCCGGTGCCGACCCCAATGAAAAGGGTGCCGATGACCAGACCCCGATCATGATCGTGGCGCGCACTTCCAATACGCCCGCCGCCGAGTTGCTGATCGAGGCCGGCGCCGATGTCAACGCCGTGGAAAAATGGCGCGGGCAGACCGCCCTCATGTGGGCGGCGGCGCAAAAACAGCCGGGCATGGTGAAACTGCTGCTGGATGCCGGTGCCGATCCTGATGCGCAGTCCTTGCCGAACAACTGGGAACGCCAGGTCACTGCCGAGCCGCGCATGAAAGTGCTGCCTGCCGGCGGCCTCACGCCGCTTTTATATGCGGCCCGCGAAGGATGTACCGACTGTGTGCGCCTGTTGATCGATGCAGGCGCGGACATCAACAAGACCGACCCGGAAGCGGTCACGCCGCTGCTTATGGCGAACCTGAATGCACGCTGGGATTCCGCGAAGCTGCTGATCGAGGCCGGCGCCTGGCTCGACAAGTGGGATTTCTATGGCCGCAACCCGCTCTATGCCGTGGTCGATTACAGCACGCTGCCCCATGGTGGCCGGCCTGATCATCTCTCCGAAGACCTGACCACGCCCGTGGAAATCATCGCCATGATTCTCGAGAAAGGTGGCAATCCCAACCTGCAACTGAAGCTGTTCCCGCCATACCGCGCACTCGGTGCTGACCGGGGTGCCGACGGCCTCCTGCGCACCGGCGTCACCGCGCTGTTCCGGGCCGCTCGTGGCGGCGACGTTGCCGCTATGGAATTGCTGCTGCAGCACGGCGCGCTCGTGGACCTGCCCCAGGAAAACGATGTGACTCCCCTGATCGTTGCGGCCGGTTACCGACAAAGTGCCATTGATACGCGCGGTCGTTTCCGCGGCGAGAAAGAAGCGCTGCCCGCGGCACGTCTGCTGCTGGAATACGGTGCCGACGTCAATGCCCGCGCAGACGACGGCCAGACCGCACTGTTCGGTGCTGCAACCAATGGCTGGAATGACATGGTTGCCCTGTTGGTGGAGTTTGGCGCGGATGTGCATGCCACCGACGACCGCGGCAATACCGTCATCGACGCCGCCATGGGTCGCGCCGGCCGGTTCGGCCGCGGCGCCGGCGGGGATCAGCACGTGGATACTGCTGCGCTTCTGGAACAGCTCATTTCCCAGAATTAAATTACTGCGGCCTGCCCCAAATCAGTAGCTGCTGCGCTCGCCCATCCGGCGTTAAAAAATTTTTCCAAACCGGTCACTTACTTCAGTAAGCTCCAGGCTCTGGAAAAATTGGTTGCCTCGGCTGACCTTCGCTCGCGACGCTACCTACTTTTGCCTTTTATGGGCAGACTGCGTCTGCCGGACGTTCGTCCTTGCCTTGCTTCCTTTTTGTACTAGACTGTGGCCATGAAACTGACACCCTTCAAAGACATCCGCAAACTTGCCGAGGAACGCAAGGGCGGCAAGAAAGCCCTGGAAAAAATGCTGGCAGAACACCAGCCGAAAACCAAACGCCAGTTGGCGGCACTCAAGGATGACCGCTATCTGGCCATGATGACGCGCTGCATCTTCAATGCCGGGTTCAACTGGCGGGTGATCGACAACAAGTGGGATGGTTTCGAGGAAGCCTTCCATGGTTTCAATCCCCGCGGCCTGGCGCACATGGCGCCGGAAAAGTGGGAAGCCTATACCGAAGACACGCGCATCGTGCGCAACTGGACCAAGATCCGTGCTGTGCTCGATAACGCGCACTTCATCATGGATGAAGCGGAGAAGCATGGATCGTTCGGCAAGTTCTTCGCCAACTGGGACGCGGGCGACCAGGTCGGCCTGATGGACTACCTGAAAAAACATGCATCACGCCTTGGCGGCAACACCGGCATGTATTTCATCCGTTTCATTGGCAAGGATGGTTTCATCCTGAGCCAGGATGTGGTGGGGCGGCTGAAGGCGTCCGGTGTCGAAATCAAGGACATGCCTTCCAGCAAGAAAGACCTGAAGTTGTGCCAGGAAGCCTTCAACACCTGGCATGCCGAAACCGGGCTGCCCTACATGCATCTCTCGCGCATCTGCGGCATGTCGATCGGCAAGAACTACAACCCGGCATAGCCGGGTTGCCGGGAGCAAGGGACAATTCCCCTTGCCCCTTGCCCCTTGCCCCTTGCCCCTGCTGTTTCAATCTGCCTACAATCTTCTACATGAAATCCAACCAGTTATGTGTCTGTGGATCGGGTCGTGCATTCGGGAAATGCTGCGAGCCCTTCCTGACCTTCAAGGCCAGGCCGAAAACCGTGAAGCAACTGGTGCGTTCGCGTTATGCCGCCTACGCCCTCGGTGGCGAGGGGCACAGGGAATACCTGGTGCGGACATGGCATCCTGCCACTGCGCAGAACATCCGCATGGCCGACCTCATTGCCGACGGCCACACCTGGACCGGGCTGGAAATCCTCGATTCACGCCAGAAAGGCGACCTCGGACGGGTAGAGTTCAGGGCGACTTACAGTGTCGATGGCGGGCCGGAACAGGTGCATCATGAAACCTCCGCTTTTCACCGGCACAAGGGTGTATGGCTGTATCTTGAAGGAGAGGTCAAGTAAGCTACGGACAGCCGGCTTGCAGTTTATAAGGCAGCGCGTAACAGGTGGCGGACCGATTGAAGCCGGCAGCAAGCCACGGAACAGGGAAGCAGAAACAGGTCAGAACAGATGCAATGCCCGGGATGCCAGAAAGCGCTGCCACGTCATTTTGCCTTTTCCTCGGGCCTGAGGAAAAGACGCTGTCCGTCCTGTGACAGCATCATTTCACCGACGAAGGAATCCATGGCAAGGATACAGAAGATGTCCATCATCCTCAGTTTCCTTGCCGGTATTCCGCTGGGGGTCGCCGTGTGCTACCTCTGGCTAGTCGCTCTGCAGCCTGTACTCGCGTTGATCGTCTTCATCACCTGCATCGTTGGTGTCATGGGCTACAGCTACCTGTATGCCCGCACCAACCTCCGGTTCAGGTTGCATCTGTCCTGATCCTGGCCCTGCGTTCCGTTAGCGGATGGCGCACACTTTCTTGCCGCGGATCACTGCGGGACGATCATTGATGCGTCGCCGCCACGCTTCCACGTGGGTAAAGCTGCCCATGTCCAGGTAATCAAAAGCCTCGTAAAACTCGGCACAGGTATTCACCCAGGGCACGATGGCGATGTCGACGATGCTGTAGTCATCCACGATGTATTTGCGGACGGACAGGCGTTCGTCCAGCACGGCCAGCAGGCGCTTCACTTCACTGGTATACCGGTCGAGCGGGTACTCGTCCTTCACCTTGTCGCGCACGAACTTGTAGAAATGCCCGAACTGGCCGAAGAAAGGCCCGATATGGCGCATCTGGAACATCAGCCACTGGATGTGCTCCATGCGGCTGAGGTAGTTCTGCGGCAGCAGCTTGCCGGTCTTGTCGGCCAGGTAGATGAGGATGGCGGCGCTTTCGCTCATCGCCACGCGCTTGCCCTCGGGACCGTTGGGATCGATGATCGCCGGGATCTTGGCGTTGGGGCTGATGCGGACAAAGCCGGGGTCGCGCTGGTCGCTCTGGGTGATGTTGACGAGATGGGGCTCGTATTCAAGACCCATCTCCTCGAGGGCGATGCTGACTTTCTGGCCGTTGGGTGTTGCCATGGAATAAAGCTGGATCACATCCGCCATTTCGGGCGGCCAGCGGGAAGGAAAACTGACGTCTGACATAACTTCTCTCAATTTTTACCGGAGTATATACCGTGCGCGGAGAACGCATACGTACATCCCTGTACGCTCGGCCTCGGCATCCATGCCTCGGACGTCTCCGCTACCTGGTCTTATACTCCGGCTGCATGCTGATAATGTGATGACTTAGTGGAGAACAATCAGTATGCGTCATAGAATAGGCAGATGGAAATTTTACCCGCTGTAGAAATTCACACCGGCCGCGAAGACAAGGCCGCGGTCATCTGGCTGCACGGCCTCGGCGCCAACGGCAACGATTTCGAGCCGATCATCCCCGAGCTCGGGTTTGACGGCGAAGCCGGCGTGCATTTCGTACTGCCACACGCTCCCCGCCGTTCGATCACCATCAACGGCGGCATGGTCATGCCGGCCTGGTTCGACATCCTCAAGCACGGTGAGCGCCATATCGATGTCGCCCAGCTGCTGGCCTCGACGGCGGCGGTGCACAAGCTTATCGACCGTGAGATCGAAAACGGCATCGACAGTGAAAAAATCGTACTGGTCGGTTTTTCCCAGGGTGGAGCGGTGTGCCTGCAGGCCGCGCTGACCTACGATAAGCCCCTTGGCGGAATGCTCGGACTGTCCACGTTTTTCCCGACAGCCGAAGCGGTCAAGCCGCACCCGGCAAACGCCGGTCTGCCTGTCCAGATCTACCATGGCACCGAGGATGCGCTGCTGCCGGAATGGATGGCGCAAAATACCGTCAAGTACCTGAAGGGGATGGGCTATAACCCCGGTTACCGGACCTATCCCATGGGGCATAGTGTGTGTGCCGAGGAAGTCCGGGATATCGCCGACTGGTTGCACGGCGTGCTCGCCTGACCATCCCGGAAACATCCGGGGCGACTGTCATTTCCTTCCCTCGTCGCTGCTTTTACAGCTCCTGTTAACAGCGCTACACTGGTCGGCCTTGAAGTGACAGGGGTGGAACCGATGTTGTCCTGGCAGTCCTTGGTAAAGGCAACTTGCGCACTGCTTTTTGCGCCGATCATGGCCGCCAGCGCCCTTGAAATTGTTTCATCCCACGCGCTTGCAGCCGAAGCTCCTGCCACACCTCCCCCCGCTAACCGGATCACCAATGGCGATCCCGGCCAGCGTGCGAATCGCGCTGTGTCACCTGATGTCGCCCTGCAGGCGGATTTCGATAACGGCAGCACGATTTATGACAATGCCTGTTCCGCCTGCCATGGCGAAACCGGGCAGGGTGGGCAGGACGACGGACCGGCACTGGGCAACAACCTGAATCTCGGCCTGGTGATGCTGGTGGTGAGGGACGGCCGGAACAAGATGCCGTCCTTTGATGTATTCACCGACCAGGAGCTGGTCGACATCAGCACGTTTGTCGTGGAACGACTGCACCAGTAAAGAACAGCATTTTTCCATAATATGGGAACCCGGTAGCGGCACTGCCCTCAGGGGAGGGAAGAAGCACGGCGGTTGATTTCGGGGGCACCCCATGCTCCCGGTGTCGGCAAGATTCCATTTCATTATGCCAATCCAATATCAGGCAGACCCTGGCTGGTCGGCAGGTGGTTGATAGTATTGGAAAAAATCCTTTCCTGCCCCCGTGAACAGGCGCTCTCAAGCGGTCGCCCCGGAAACGCCTTCCGACCTGAAAAAAATCAAGCTGAGAAGTAAGTCAACTTAATCGCCCCGCCTATCCAGTAAATTGGTAAACACGGGTTCGTGCAGCCGATGGATATAACGTGCGCAGCGATTAAACATGACAGCCAGCCAGACAAGAGATTTTCCGCCAGGGAGATTCCCATGCTGATCGAAGCAGAAGAATCCCTCGGGTTGGGCGAAGAGAGTTTCCGCATTATCGCGGATACCTCTCCGGTCGCCCTCATCATCAGCCGGCTGTCCGACGGCGTCATCCAGTATGCCAATCGCCAGGCCTGCGACCTGTTCCGTAAAAGCACTGCAGACCTGATCGACAGCAGCATCATCAAGTTGTTCTCGAAGTACAGCAACGATATTTCCATCCTGTCGGTACTCAGTTCCGGCATGGACGTGAAGAATCGTGAAATCTATTTCCGTGAAGAGCAGGAACCGGCCATGTGGCTTTCCCTCAGCACCAAGACCCTGGTGCTCGAAAAGGAGAAGGTCATCTGCACCGCGCTGCTCGATGTCACCGAGGCCCGCGAGCTGTCACACCAGCTGAGTTACCAGGCTACCTATGACGACCTTACCGGCCTGGTTAACCGCCGCGAGTTCGAGGACCGCCTGCAGGAAATTATCGATTCGGCTTCGGAACTGAAAACCGAGAACGTGCTGTGCTACCTCGACCTCGACCAGTTCAAGGTCATCAACGATACCTGCGGGCATATGGCCGGCGACGAATTACTGCGCCAGTTGTCCCAGGTGCTGCATCGCTGCATACATCGTGAGGACACGCTGGCCAGGCTTGGTGGCGACGAGTTTGGTGTGCTGCTGGAGAATTGCCCGTTGAAAAATGCCATCGACGTGGCCGACAACATTCGCCAGGTCGTACAGGAGTTCCGTTTTCTCTGGGAAGACAACACCTTCAATATCGGGGTCAGTATCGGCCTCACACCAATTTCCCCCGAGAATGAAACCATCTCCGATGTCCTGCGCCGTGCCGACACCGCATGCTACGTGGCCAAGGACGCCGGCAGGAACCGAATTCATGTCTTCCATTTCAACGATGAGGAGCTGGCCGAGCGCCACGGTGAAATGAAGCTGGTATCCAGCATCAACTCGGCGCTCGATGAGGGCCGCATGGAACTCTGGCAGCAGTCGATCACCCATGTCGACAAGCTGAACCGCAAGCTGGGGCGCGGCAATGTGCATTTCGAACTGCTGCTGCGTATGCGGGACAAGGCAGGCAACCTGGTAGGCCCCGAGGCCTTCCTGCCGTCGGCGGAACGCTATGACCTGGCGACACGTATCGACCGCTGGGTGCTTGATGCCATGTTCAGCTGGTTCCGTAAATACCCCGAGCAGCTCGAGGAACTGGAGATTTGTGCCGTCAACCTGTCTGGCCAGTCGTTGGGCGATGAGAAATTCCTCAGGGAAATCACTGACCAGTTCAACAACTCGAATATCCCGGCGGAAAAGATCTGTTTTGAAATCACCGAAACGGCCGCCATCCTCAACCTCAACAATGCCAGCCAGTTCATCAAGACCCTGAAGCGACTCGGCTGCAGTTTTGCCCTCGATGATTTCGGCAGCGGCCTGTCCTCGTTTGCCTACCTGAAAAGCCTGCCTGTGGATTACGTGAAGATCGACGGCTTCTTCGTGAAGGATGTCGTCAGCGACCCGGTGGATCTCGCCATGGTGAAAGCCATCAACGACATGGCCCATGCCATGGGCAAGCTGACTATCGCGGAATTCGTCGAGGACCGGGAAATCCTGGCGAAGCTCGTTGATTTGGGCGTGGATTATGTGCAAGGTTACGGTATCGCACAACCGGCACCGCTGATCCATGCACCTTCAAGATAAGTCCCGGGCCCAGGTCCACAAGTCACAAGATTCTGTCTCCGAACCCACTGCCTTCTTAAGGCTTTCGAGCGTGACACATGCCTATAAGGAAGGCGGTGCCCGTCACATCGTGCTGAAGGATGTGGACCTGGATATCAGGCATGGTGAAAAGGTCGCGCTGCTTGGGCGCAGTGGTTCGGGTAAATCCACATTGCTCAACCTGGTCAGCGGCATCGATCTGCCGGCATCAGGCACCATCACCATCGACGGCCATGTGATCAATCAGCTGGATGAAACAGCCCGCACCCTGTTCCGGCGCCAGTATGTCGGTTTCATTTACCAATTCTTCAACCTCATTCCGAGCCTGACAGCCCTGGAGAATGTGGCTTTTACCCTGGAGCTGAACGGGATGCCCGGCAGCGAGGCGCGGGCAGCCAGCCGGGCCATGCTGGAACGGCTCGGGGTAGGCGGGAAGGCAGACAGCTTTCCGTCCCGTCTTTCCGGTGGTGAACAGCAGCGCACGGCAATTGCCCGCGCCCTGGTGCATTCACCGGCGCTGGTGCTGGCGGATGAACCTACCGGCAATCTTGATGCCCGGACTGGCGAGGAAGTGTTGGGCGTCCTGGATGCAGTTCTCGCGGAAAGCGGCAGCGGTCTGCTGATGGTCACGCACAGCCTGGCGGTGGCGAGGATGGCGGACCGTATCGTCACGCTGGAAGACGGCGTCATTGTGGAGCGTGCGGGTGACTTCGCCTGGTAGCATAAATGCGCTGCTCTGGCGCAGTGCCGTACGATATGCCCTGCAGCGACCGTGGCAAACCGGGCTGAACATTCTCGGTATCCTGATCGGCGTCATGATGGTGGTGGCCGTGGATCTCGCCAACAACAGCGCCCGTCATGCCTTCGAACGCTCCCTGGATTTGCTCAACGGCACCATTACCCACCAGGTTATCGGCGGCTCGGAAGGCGTGCCCGATGCGGTATTCGCCGGGATCAAGCACACGCTGGGACTGCGCCGGGCTGCGCCGTCACTCAGCGGACAGGTGCGCGTCAACGGCCGCCAGTTGACGCTTGTCGGCATCGATGCCATCAGCGAGGCGGCACTCGATCGGAGCCGCCCCGGCATGCCTGGCAGCAGTTATTCCCTGGCCGGCGATTTCGTTGCCCTGACCGGTACGGCCGATCGTGTGATCATGGCACAGCCGCTGGCCGCATCGCTTGGCCTGGCGCCAGGGGATGAATTTTCGGTACGCACGCTGGCCGGCAGCAAGGCCGCCACACTGGCCGCGGTATTTGCAAGTGCTGACCTTGATGCAACCGGTGAACTGCTGCTGGGGGATGTCGCGGCGGCGCAGAACCTGCTTAACAGGCCGGGCCGGCTCGACAGCATTGACCTGGTCCTGTCCGATTCAGAAGCCCGCGAACTGGCAAGCTGGCTGCCGGCAAACCTTGCTCTGGTCCCGGCACAGGTGCGCAATGACAACCAGCGCCAGATGAGCGAGGCCTTTCACATCAACCTGCTCGCCATGAGTTTGCTGTCATTGCTGGTGGCGGGGCTGTTGATCTACAACACCGTGACGCTCTCGGTGATCCAGCGCCAGAAGACACTGGGCATATTTCGTTCGCAGGGTGTCACGCGCGCACAGCTGCTGTGGCTGGTCCTTCTCGAAAATGGCTGCACCGGTTTACTGGCCAGCATCCTCGGCGTGATTGCCGGCTGGTGGCTGGGTGGTTTCCTGGTCACCATGGTCACCGGGACAGTCGATGCCCTGTATTTCGATTTGTCCGTATCCGGTTATTACGTTGACCCGCTCGTGCTGGCCCGGGGATTGCTGCTGGGCATCCTGCTCAGCCTGGTGTCGGCGGCATTGCCGGCCTGGCGTGCCGCGATGAGCAAGCCGGTTACCCTGCAGCATGCAGCAGCCGAGGGCAGTGAATGGCGCAGGATCATTCCCTGGCTGGCCCTGCTGGGCCTGGTGCTGATGGCCGCGGGTTGGGCATTGCTGCAACCCGACTACGGTTCGCTGGCGACAGGCTTCGTAGCGCTGACCGTGATCGTCTTCGGCTTCTGTCTGCTGGTCCCCCTTTGCCTGGCCGGGCTCCTGAACCTGATGCTCATCGCGGGAAGGGCATGGCTGGGACTGCCCGCCGTGATGGCCCTGCGCAGCAGCCTGTCCGCCATCAATCGCACCGGTCTCGCGGTGGCGGCGTTGTGCGTGGCCATATCGGTCACTGTCGGAGTCGGCGTCATGGTAGGCAGTTTCCGCGGCACCGTTATTGTCTGGCTGCAGGAATCCCTGCCGGGTGACATCCAGCTCACCGCGGCAACAGGTGAAATTTCCGATGTGCTTGAAGCCGAAGTCGCCTCGGTTGCCGGCATCCTCGCCACCCATCACTCGGTGTTGCGTGAAATCGAATCATCCTTCGGCCCGGTGCGCCTGGGTGTCAACGACCTGCCGGCTGCGGAGAAATTCTACATGCAGTCGGTGGCTACCGACGGTTTCACACAGTTTGATGCCGGAGAGGGAGTCTTCATTTCCGAACCGGTGTCCTACCTGCAGCAGCTTGGCCTGGGTGACAGCATCAGCCTGTTGACGGGAACAGGGATGGCGGAGTTTCCGATCCTTGGCATCTTTCATGATTACACCTCCGGTATCGGACTGGTGCACATGCCCGCACCGCTCTATGCCCGCTACTGGCCGGATGACGGCGTGTCGCGACTGACCCTGGAAACGGATGCCGGTGCCGACAGCGGGGAGGTTGTCGAAATCCTCGAGGAACTTCTCGCGCGGCATGAAGGGCTGTATACGCTGGTTTCCAATCGTGAGCTGCGTGAACTCACCCTGCAGATTTTCGATCGCACGTTTGCCATCACCAACGTCCTGCGCATGCTCGCCATTCTTGTCGCTTTCGTTGGCGTGCTCAGTACGCTGATGGCGCTGCAACTGGAACGGATGCGCGAGTTTGCCATCCTGCGTGCCAACGGCATGACACCGGGCCAGGTCATTTCCCTGGTCGTCAGGCAGACCACCGTGCTCGGCATCTGTTCAGGTTTGCTGGCCCTGCCGCTGGGCCTGATCATGTCGGACATCCTGATCGACGTCATCAACCGTCGCTCTTTCGGCTGGACCATGCAGCACTTCCTGCCGCAAAACGTGCTTCTGGAAGGTTTTGTCCTGGCCGTGATCGCGGCACTGATTGCCGGTTTCTATCCGGCATGGCGGGCGGGAAGCATCCGGCCGGCGCTGGCGCTCAGGGAAGAATAGAGGTAAGGGGTAAAAGGTAAAAATGGCAGGCCGGATAGGAGCGAAGCTCGCATCCGGCGCTAAGGAATGAGGATAAGATGTGGTCCATCGCTGGCTGAAAATCATGTTGCCGTTGCTGCTTGCAGCCTGTTCCGAAACGCCGGAGCAGGAAACCGCACGCCTGTCTGCGATAGATGTGCTGGCCAGTGACGATATTACCGGCTACGCACGTGCGCAGGCGCCGCGGCGCTTTTCCTTCCCTGCCGATCACGGCCCCCATGAGGGCTATCGTAATGAATGGTGGTACCTGACCGGTAACGTGGAAACCGACCAGGGCCGGCGCTTTGGCTACCAGGTGACCTTTTTTCGCTCCGCCATCCGACCATCGGCAAACAATTCCTGTGACGATGGCAATGCCTGGTGCACAGACCATGTCTGGATGGGTCACGCCGCTGTCAGCGATGTCGCCAGCGGCGAGCATATGGCTGCGGAAATTTTCACCCGGCAGGAGCCCGGCCTGGCCGGTGCGAGCCTCGATCCGTTTCGCGTGTGGCTGCAGGACTGGCAGTTGATTGCGAGGGGCAATGAATTTCCCTGGGAACTGGAAGTGATCTCCGCGGAGTTTTCGCTGGCGCTGCGCCTGGACGCGAAAAAAACACCGGTATTGCAGGGTGACAACGGTCTCAGCCAGAAAAGCCCGGCGCCGGGCAACGCCTCCTATTATTACAGCATCACCCGGCTGGACACCTCGGGGCAGGTGCATGTGCACGGGCAGGCGTTCACGGTGACGGGATCGAGCTGGCTCGACCGCGAATGGAGTACCAGTGCCCTGGCCGCGGACCAGTCCGGCTGGGACTGGTTTTCACTACAGTTCGATAACAGCAGCGAACTCATGTATTACCAGTTGCGCGATTTGGAAGGCAAGGCTCATGCCAACAGCAGCGGCAACTACACGAGCCTGATGGGGACACAGACACCGGTGACGCGCGACGATATCGTGCTCGAGCCCCTGGACACCTGGGCCGCTCCCGACGGAACCGTCTATACAGTCGAATGGCGCATGCGCTGGCGGGATAATGACTGGCGGATTCGCGCCGCGTTTCCTGACCAGCTGATGGACGTCACCATCCGGTACTGGGAAGGTGCCGTCGATGTCATCGACAGCACCACTGGTGAAACAGTAGGCCGGGGTTACCTGGAAATGGTTCGCTGAGGGTTAAATATCAGGAGTAGCTGCAGCAGTAGTCGGTAACGGCGGCTATCTTCAGCTTGAATTTCGCGTTAGCAGGAACTTCAAAAGAATCCCCGCCACCGATCTTCTTCCACTCCTCTCCGGGCAGCTGGATCTCCAGGTCGCCGGACAGGATTTCCATCAGTTCATGGCAGTCGGTGCCGAACTCGTAATCTCCGGGCAGCATGATGCCCAGGGTCTTGCGGGTGCCGTCGGGGAAGTGCACCGTGCGGCTGGTGACTTTGCCGTCGAAGTAGATATTGGCGTTTTTGGTGACGCTGACATTGCTGAAAGATGACATGGATCGGCTCCCGGTTGCAAAAGGAGTGCATTATAGACGCAGGGCATAACGGTAAGCACCAGCCTGGCAATGCCAGCCTTTTTGTGCATCTTTACGGGTCCGGTTGCGCCATTGCCGACGCAGGTCAAAGACCCCAGGAAAAGCAGGTGTTTTCCTTAATATTTGCACCCTTGTGCAGGGACTTGTTATTACAATTGCGCACTTCCTGATCAAGGCGCAGGGCAGGCAATTACTGCAAACCTGGGTAGCTTCACCAGCTTGAATCTTGCAGGGATGTGGTTTACTTTAAGCGTGCTTTTTAAGAGATTGCAGTGCAAAACTGTCAACTCTTCGGGGGGCGCAAAAAATAAGACCGGAATGACTCGGCACACGACTTTGATATTGATCAACCAATCATGATTCATGAATTGCCCTGGCTTTAACGGGCCCAGGCAGTGTGCTGTAATCCCGGATCACAAAACCGGTTGGTAAATGGGTAATAAACTATGGGTTTTTTAGTTTGGCTTGAAGAAGGTCAATTGGGGGTATTCATTCGTGAATCCCTGTGGGGCTACCCGATTGTACTTTCGAGCCATGCTGTCGGCATGGCAACAGTAATGGGTGTCGTAGTGGCCCTAAACTTCAGGGTGCTCGGCTACGCCAAAGGTGTTTCGGCTCTGGCCTTTGACAAGCTCTTCATCATCGGCTGGATAGGGTTCATTATTAACCTGATATCCGGTCTGATCCTGTTCTGCAACACGCCCACCACGTATTTCTTCCAGGGCGCATTCCAGCTCAAGATAGCCTTTATCGTGCTGGGCGGCATCCTGATGAAAGTGGTAATGAACAGTATTCGTGGGGAAAGCAGTGAGAATATGACCAAGGTCTTTTCTGCTGCCTGTATCTTGTGTTGGTTCGGTGGCGTCATCACCGGCCGTCTGATGGCTTACATGTAAGGGGAGGTGGAATATGGATTATGATACTTATGCACCGTTAGCCTCCTGGCTTGAAGCCACCTGGCTGGGCGAGCAGATGCGCAATATTTTCTGGCTCTTCCCGATGATGGAAACCGTTCACTTCATCGGCCTCGCCATAATGTTCGGCGCCCTGCTGGTGATTGACGTTCGCGTCATTGGTATTGGCCGCTTCATCAACATGAATGCCGCACTGAAGTTCATCCCGGTCGCAATCGGCGCCTTTATGGTCAACCTGTTGTCCGGTATTGCCTTCTTGTGTGCCAACCCGTTCCGGTATTTCCCGAACATTGCCTTCCAGTGGAAGATGGGCCTGATCGTTATCGCCGGCCTGAATGCCCTGTGGTTCTGGTTCGGTGAACACAAGATCCTAGAGCAGCTGGCGGATGGTGAAGATGCGGAATTCCGCGCCAAGGTGATTGCCTTCATTTCAATCGCCATTTGGGTCGGAGTTATCATCTTCGGACGTATGATTCCTTACGTTGAGTACTAAAGCTTTTCATGCAATAAAAAAGAGGGCAATCGCCCTCTTTTTTATTGCCTGAAAAGGGCGTTAGTGGCTACTGCACCCGGCAACTGAGCGGTAAAAAAGTATTCCCGCGTCGTCACGTACTACTTGTACTGTCCTCGCGTTAAAACTTTTTTTCTTGGCTCGCCTTCGCTCGTTACGCCGCCTGCGCGTCGCATTTATAATCGGATTTATTTCGTGGCGAATTAACAGAAGACATATCGGGATGAGCGAGAAAGCTGCCGCCAGGTCACGGCGCATAGTGACGGAGCCGATCCGGCCACTGATGGTCCGGCTGACGTTTTCCGCGCTCATCGGCAATGTGGCAATGCACCTGATGGGCATCGTCGATACCTTCTACATCAGCCGGCTCGGTACTCTGGAGCTGGCGGCGGCCAGTTTCGTGATCCCCGTGCATATGATCTACATCAGCCTTGCGCTGGGTATCGGCATGGGCATGAGTTCGTTGAATTCGCGCCTGATTGGGGAGAGCCGGTTTGCCGAATCCTCGCGACTGATCAGTGACGGCCTTATGTTTGCGGCGCTGTTTGCTGTTGTGGTGGCGATGATCGGCAGCATCATCATCGATCCGTTGTTCCGCCTGCTCGGTGCTGACGAGCGTACACTGCCGTTCATTCGCGACTACCTCAATATCCTTCTGGTGGCACTGCCGCCGCTGATGCTTGTCGTCATCGGCAACAGCACGTTTCGCTCGATGGGCAATATCCGTATGTCAGCCACACTGGCGGCCTGCCTGTCAGTACTGAACATAACCCTCGATCCCCTCCTGATCTTCGGCATCGGCCCGTTTCCGGCAATGGGCATTCGCGGTGCTGCCGTGGCTACATTGCTGGCGGCTAGCCTGACCTTGTGCGTGTCATTCTACGTGCTGGGCTTCCATGAAAAGCTGATCGATTTGGCGGCGCCGAAATGGCACCACCTGCAGGACAACTGGCGCCAGATCCTCGGCATAGGCGTACCCGCCATGGGTGCCAACATCATGACGCCGCTGGCGGCGGCCATCATGACCGGAATGGTTGCGACGTTCGGGGATGTGGTGGTGGCGGGTTTTGGAGTCGGCAGCCGGGTGGAA
>Ga0181589_10000603_pt1 | contig 26169 bp, 24 predicted proteins | sample 071ome_25_FD_132444 | JGI IMG/M metagenome (GOLD analysis project Ga0181589, IMG submission 132444) | Coastal salt marsh microbial communities from the Groves Creek Marsh, Skidaway Island, Georgia - 071410BT metaG (megahit assembly) | ecosystem: Environmental > Aquatic > Marine > Intertidal...
AAAATACCATAATTAAAAATCACATAATAATCATTGCCCGAGAGTGTGTACTCGCTATCGGAGGAATCAAAGGAGTTGCTGGCATAGGGATCCTGCTCTTCTGATTCCTCAAAATCTTCGATCACAAAATTAAATTCCTGTTCTGCTTTTTCATCCATTTCATCGAGATCAGCGGTTTCTGAATCTTCCGCCTCCTTGGTTGTGCTTACGGAATTCCAATCAATGACCTCTGAATCAGGTGAGGAACCACTGGTGCTGCTCTCAGAATATCCTGCTGGGTCAAGGGTTTCATCGGGCAGGGGAATGTCTTCTTGATCTTCCCAAATTACCTGCTCCTGTGGGGAAGGATCTGCAGGCGGGTTGGCTACTTGGGTGGCTTCTCCGGTTCGCATACCTTGTAATCTGGCATCCAAGCTATTTAGCGAGGCGAGTATTCTTTCAGATCTTTCGCGGAGTTCTTCCATTTTTTCCTGATTATTCATTCCTAAACCAGCAAATACAGGTAGGAAAAAATAGAGAGGGAAAAGGGCACGAAAGGATATTTGGGCAATTCTTACAATTCGGTTCATAGTCACTAGGTTTTATATTCTTCTGAAGAATTCCTAAGAATTTGGCAAAGTTTTCTTTTCCTTTTTCTGGAATATGAGGAATGGTTACGATGAATTTGATGGGTGATCTAAATTCATTCATGGAAAAGTCCATTTATTGGGTTAAAGAATTGACTCATAAATAGGCAAAACTAAAGCTCGTTACTTTTAAAATGGTAATTGTATGTAGGGCTATTTTCCTTTGTTTTGCGACTTGCTTAACCCTTTGGTCGAAGTCCATCAGTCGGGATGTGGTAATCTATGGGGGAACCTCTGCTGGGATTACGGCTGCCATTCAAGTTAAGAGAATGGGGAAGTCGGTGGTCTTAGTTTCCCCAGATAGGAGATTGGGCGGGCTAGCCAGTAATGGTCTTGGATGGTCAGATTCCGGAAAAAGAGAGGTTGTGGGAGGGATTGCCCGTGAGTTCTACCACCGAATTTGGCGGCATTACCAAAGTCCAGACTCTTGGGTATGGCAGGAAATGGAGGAATTTGGGAATCGGGGGCAGGGTTCGCCAGCGGTGGATGGAGACCGTCGGACGATGTGGATTTTTGAGCCCAAAGTGGCAAACGAAATCTTTGAGTCCTGGATTCTAGAAAATGAGCTAGAAGTCGTTAGAGACGAGTACTTAGACAGGGGCAAAGGAGTGGAAATAGAAAACGGACGAATTCTTTCAATCACTTGTATATCCGGCAACCGTTACGAAGGAAAAGTTTTTATAGATTGTACCTACGAAGGGGATTTAATGGCTGCTTCAGGAGTAAGTTACATTGTGGGAAGAGAAGGAAATGGGCAATATGGAGAAACCCTCAATGGGGTGCAAAGGACTCGGTCGATGAAAAATCAGTTCAATAAAGCAGTTGATCCATATTTAATTCGGGGAGACTCATCGAGTGGACTCCTTTCCCGTATTACATCAGAGCATCCAAGAGAAGATGGAACAAGCGATCTCAAGGTGCAGGCATACACCTACAGGCTCTGCCTTACAAAAGTGGAAGAAAACCGCCTGCCTTTTCCTCAGCCCGAGGGATATGAGCCCAAAGAATATGAACTCCTTCTCCGTTCGCTGGATACTACTTTTATCAATATCTTCGATAAGTTTGATCCATTTCCCAATGCCAAGTCAGTTTCTAAAAGCCAAGGAGGTTTTAGCACCGATAATATTGGAATGAATTATGGCTACCCTGATGGAAGCTACCAAGAAAGAAGAGAGATTATTGCTGAGCACGAGCGGTATCAAAAAGGGTATTTTTATTTTTTATCTAGTGATCCTAGAGTGCCTGAATCAATTCGTTCGGTTGTGAGTAAATGGGGTTTAGCGAAAGATGAGTTCGTTGAGAACGGTCATTGGCCTGAACAACTACATGTTAGGGAAGCGAGAAGAATGGTGAGCAATTTTGTAATGACTGAGCATGAAGTTACAGGTAGGAGGCTATGCAAAAAATCGATTGGTATGGGGAGTTACTTAATCGATTCTCATCATGTTCAGCGGTTCGTGACTAAAAATAAAGAAGGTAGAAGCCATGTGGAGAACGAGGGAGATATTAAGAGCCCAATCAAAGAACCTTATGCAATTTCTTATGATTCAATTGTTCCCCCCTTAGAAGAGTGTTCCAATCTTCTTGTTCCTGTTTGCTTGTCCGCTTCTCATGTGGCCTTTTCTTCACTAAGAACGGAACCTGTCTTTATGGTTTTGGGGCAATCTGCCGCAACCGCAGCTGTGCTTGCATCGGAAGAGGAAATTCCTGTTCAAGGGGTTGACTATTCAATATTGCACCCAAAATTATTGGAAGATGGTCAAATTTTAGCCTTAAATAAAAAGTCAAGGCTGAGCAGGGGTGTTGGAATTCCCGTTTCAAAACTGGGCGGTGTGGTAGTTGATGGTGATCAACTTATCAGGACGGGGGAATGGACGAAGAGTAGTTCACTTCGTCCCTTTGTGGGTTCTTCCTACTACCATGATGGTAATGGGGGTAAGGGGGTGCGAAAAATTACCTTCCCATTTTCTGCCTTGTCCGATGGTTTGCACGAAATCAAGGTGTCCTATTCAGCTTTTGGGAACCGTGCAGGAAGTATTCCTTATGACATTGTTCATGAGGAGGGAAGGGAGAGAGTAATGTTAGACCAGCGCAAACCCCATCTGGGAAATGATACCTGGAGTACCTTAGGAACTTTTTCTTTTAAGAAAGGGAAGCAATACGAAGTAATTTTATCCAATGAAAACACGGAGGGCTATGTGGTCGCGGATGCGATTCAAGTCATTAGCCTTGGCCAGTGAAAGTTTGATGACTTGTTAGATGTTTCGATTTTAAAATCTTCCTTTTGCATATGCCCCGTAAGTCCTTAAATGTTCCTGAGATGAAGCGAAGAAAGTTTATCCGTTCTATGGTGGCCAGTACACCCATGCTTTGGGCTCCTTTTGCTCGAGCAGATCCTCGGAATGTATTACGAATTGGGGCCATCGGCGTGGGGGGAAAGGGACGGAGTGACTTGGATCAACTGGCCAGGCATGGGCGGTTAGTGGCCGCCTGTGATGTTAATGTCCGCAAGTTAAATCACGCACTCAAAAGTTATCCTGAAGCTCGGGAATACAATGATTACCGGAAAATGATAAGTGACTGGGCCGGTCAAATGGATGCAATATCCATTAGCACTCCAGATCATACCCATGCCCATGCAATCCAACTTGCTTTAAAGGCAGGCATGAATGTTTTCGTTCAAACCCCAATGACTCACACCGTTTGGGAGGCCAGAGAAATGCGCATCTTAGCCAAGCAAACGGGTGCCGTTACTCAAGTTGGTCTTCAGGGATGTGCTCAAAATGAATTTCGTGAAGGAGTTGAATTTTTGCAGTCTGGCAAAATCGGAGAAATTGCAGAAATCCATGTATGGACAAATCGACCAGTATGGCCCCAAGGTCCGATCATTACTTCTCGCCCCGATGGAACTCTTTCTCCCAATGGACTCAATTGGGACGCTTTTCTGGGTCCGGCCCCTTTCCGAAAATATGATCCATGCTATCAGCCTTACAATTGGAGAGGTTGGAGAGATTTCGGAACGGGTGCATTGGGTGATGCGGGCATACATTTATTAAATTTACCTGCTATGGGTTGTGGATTGAAAACACCCAGTAAAGTCAAGTGTCTGTTGGATGCCCCCTTCCACAAGGAAACATATCCTGGGTGGGGAAAAGTTCGCTTCGATTTCCCTCTCGGATCAAGCGGGAAAACGATGCCACTATACTGGTATGAAGGCAGGGTGGGGCATCTTAGCCGTGAAAGAAATGGCGAACCGAATTTACCTCCAAGAGGACTTTTTAAGGGAAAGGTGCCCTCTGCTCAGGGCTGTATTATTGTCGGAAGCAAGGGAATCTTTTACTCAGCTTCTGCTTTTGGAACTACTTGGGAAGTTCATTTGGGTAATGGATGGAAATCATCCAAGGAAATTATTTTACCCAGATCTTCTCTGAGGCGAAATGGGCGTGGTGATTCAGGGATGAAAGAGGAGTTTGTTCAGGGTATGCAAATCAATCAATCAACCCTTCCATTGGCAAATTTTCAGTATGCTGGAAGCTTAACTGAATGGGCATTACTGGGAAATGTCGCAATGGCAGTGGGTGGCGAATTTGATTGGGATGATGAGCAGTTTTCCACGGGTCGCACTGATGCCAATAGTTTTTTGAGAAAATCCTATCGTAATGGCTGGGAAATCTAGACCGAAAATGACGTCGCGTGTGGCCGGTTAAGACTCTTAAAGATACATACTATCGTAAATATCTGCTATCTTTCGGATCGCCAAAGCATAGGCTGCTGTTCTGCGATCTTGGATTTTTTCTACGGTGTCATGTAAGTTTTTGATCTCCTGATAAGACTCACGCATAGTGTCTTCTAGACCAGAGCGAACGAGGTCAATTTCGTTCGGTCCCCGGAGTAAATCATTAGTGAGATCTTTATTCAGTGGTTTTCCGATGCCTGATTCAATGAGTTTTATGATCTTGGCATTTTGTGCCTCAGCAAATCTTTTATCCATTCTACCAAATCTTACATGTGACAGATTTTTTAACCACTCGAAGTAAGAGACTGTTACTCCTCCTGCGTTTAAATAAGCATCTGGGATAATAAATACCCCTTTCTTTTGTAAGATTTCATCGGCATCGAAAGAGATCGGTCCATTGGCTGCTTCAGCAATTACTTTGGCCTGAATGCGTGAAGCATTTTCACTAGTGATCACTCCTTCGAGAGCAGCGGGTATCAGAATGTCGCAAGGAAGTTCAAGGGCATCCTTCCCACCAGGAATGAATTTCCCCTCAGGGCAGCCATCTAATTTTCCATTTTCAAGTTTATACTGATAGACATGTTCGACGGAAAGTCCGGAGTCTGAAAGAAGGGCACCATCACGCTCGATAATGGCAATAATTTTAGCACCATCTTCCTCTTCTAGAAATTTGCCCGCATGATAGCCTACATTACCAAGTCCTTGGATGACGATCTTCTTACCCTCCAATCCGCCCTCCAACCCTGCTATGGCTAGATCTTCAGGTTGTCTGAAAAACTCTTGTATCCCAAATTGAACTCCTCTGCCTGTTGCCTCTACCCGCCCTTCAACTCCACCAAAATGAACAGGCTTTCCGGTTACACATCCTCGGGCGTTGATTTCAGTTGGGTGCAGTTTTTGGTATTCGTCTGCTATCCATGACATCATTCGTTGTCCGGTCCCCATGTCTGGTGCAGGTACATTGAGTCCAGGTCCAAGAAGACCACGTTTGTCTAATTCCTGGGAAAATCTTCGAGTGATGTGCTCAAGCTCATTGAGGTTATATTTTTTTGGGTCAATGCACAAAGCACCCTTTGAGCCTGCAAATGGAACATTTACAATTGAACACTTGTAAGTCATCAGGGCAGCAAGTGCCTCAACTTCCTGCTGGTCAGCAAAAGGTGCGTATCGAATGCCACCTTTAGCAGGCAACACATGCTCGCTATGCGTTGCACGCCAACCCGTAAAAATTTTGTAGGTTCCGCGAAGTTCGACACCGAATTTCATTTCACAAATCGCGTTACAGGTACGGATTTGTCTAGCTAAACCTTTGGGAAGATCTAATGCCTTGGCGGCGCGATCAAAAGAAAGATTTACACTATCAAGAAATGAAACGGGTTTAGATTTGGACATAGTGATTCATTGCCCGAAATCTTATTCGGAATCAATTGATATTTTACCGATGCATAGATAAGCATCGGTGAGGACTGAGATTACCAGTCCGAATTGCGAGGAGGGCGATCCTCTTTTGGGCGGGCTTCGTTAACTTTAAGAGGCCTGCCCTGCATGTCTTTTCCATTCATTGCTTCGATAGCTCGATTGCCTTCTTCAGCATCGTTCATGGTAACAAAACCAAAACCTTTGGAGCGACCGGAGGGGCGCTCTACGATTATGCTGGCACGCTCAACATTTCCAAATTCACTGAATGCATCGGATAGATCTTGGTCGCTTACGGACCAAGGAAGATTTCCCACATAGATTTCCATTATAACTGTTCTTTATATTTGTTTAGATGAATCGCACGAGACTCCTTTTGGTTAGGCGAGTCCGCAGAAGTGAAAAATCACGTGTATCATCGATAACCTCCATTAGTCGGGGCGTATTGTTTTTCTATCTTGAATGAATTCTCACTCTGGTTCAACCCCAAATAACAAGAGCGGCAAGCATCTTTTAGAGTCGTCAAGAGAATGGTTGCAGAACAAAATTAGGGATGGTTGAAATAATCAAAGTCACAAAACCCACCGAAGAAACTCTTGAATCTCTCAATCTTCTTCTTCCTCAATTATCAAATTCCGCACAACCGATAAGCTTTCAGGAGTATAACCACTTATTGGAATCTGACGCTGTTCATCTTTATTTTGCCCGATTAGAAAAGAGGATCGTCGCTATGCTCAGTTTAGTTATTTTTCCAATCCCTACAGGTAAAAGGGCATGGGTGGAGGATGTGGTTGTTGACTCATCTGCCAGGGGGAAGGGTGTGGGCAAGGCTCTTTGTATGCACGCTCTTAGAGAGGCCCAGGCCATGGGAGTTGGTACAGTTGATCTCACATCTAGGCCCAGTAGGGAGGCTGCTAACAAGCTCTATCAATCAATAGGTTTTACTCAAAGAGAAACCAATGTTTATCGTTTCTTGAATGGGTAGTGGAATGATTTTATTTCAGGGGAGCAGTCTCTCCCGGCACCTATTTTTTTTACTCGTTGCTTTCAATATTTTTAACAAGGTTAAATCTGCAGATTCCAGTTCTGTTCCTGACCTCTTTTTTTCCTTAGATGCTCTCCGTATTGAGCAAAGTGGAATTTCCAAGAAGATTGAAGCAAAATATCCATATTTAAGCCAATGGGCAGAGGCTCTCAATCAAGACCACAACAAGTCTGCAGATGTCTATGATGCGATGGGTTTGCGAGAAGAGGATTTTACCCATTTCTCCTTTCGGTTAGATGGTCTGAACTCGATATATGAGGCTAGTTCAGTAGATGAAATTTATTTGTCTCAGATCCACCTGGAAATGAAATTAGAAGCTCAAGCACCTATGGACTTATTGGGCTTTATGAATTGGTTGGATGAAGAATTGGCTGCCCATTTAAAATCGAAAAAAGCGGCACAGAAAGTGTTGGTCGATCAAGTAATAGATGAGGATCAACTCCAATTTGCTGTAGACCTCAACGCACTCGAGTCTTTAACCGTTGGAGATGCCCAAGATTCAATCTCATTAGATTCAAACTTTTCTGTTCGTATTAGCTTGGATAAAAACCAGACAAACATCAGGGGTTTTCTAACAAACCCAATAAAGCACAAACTTATGGAGTCTGGGAGCTTCGAAAAAACTTCGCTTCTTTCCAAGCTGGCTTCTGACAAGCAGATTTCTTTCTATTTGAGAATACCTCAAATAATCTCCGAGAATTATTTTCCGCAAAGCGAAGAAGAACCCCCTTTTCCTCCTTTCATCAAAGGAGTAAAGGAAATGGGTGCAGGTGTGAGCTTTACAGATCAATCGATTATTATCGAATTTTTAATCCATTGTAAGGACATCGAACATGCAGGTGCTTTTCGCTCTTTGTTGGAAGGTTCAATTGGATTAGCAAAGATTGGGCTGATGCAGAAACATACCCCTACTGACTCAAGCCTATCTCATTTATTGGGGAAGGTAGAATTCTCACAAGAAGATGATTGGGTAAAGGCTTCCTTAGACCTTAATCTCACTGATCTGGATGAAATGATTTCTGCTCAACTCAAAAGCCTTTCTCCACGGCCGGGTTTAGCAATTTATAAAGACGGGCCCAAGTCCCTTACGGGTAAACCCGCACCTCCTTTTACAATGACGATTTTGGATGGAAGAGAATTCTCCCTTGCATCCCAAAAGGGGGAAGCTGTGGTTCTCTTTTTTTGGTCTACCAGTTCTAGGCCAAGCCTCATGGTTTTACCGATGTTCTCAGCACTTAGAAAAAACGATCCTATCAATAATTTCTCGGTTTTATTGATTAGCAAAGATGATTCGGTGAAAGAAATTTCCAAGTGCCTTGAAACTCATAGCCTTTTGCACTTACCGGTGGGGTTGGATCTCGGTGGTTTACTTGGTAAAAGCTACTTGGTGGATGAATTGCCCCAAACCATTTTGATCAATCCCAAGGGAGAAATAGAGAGGGTTTGGGTCGGATTTTCTCCCTTCCTGGAAAAAGATTTGTTTCATGAGATAAATCAAATTCTTGAAAATTGACCTGCAAATTTAAAATTTAAAATAAATTGTCTCAATCTTTCACTCTAAGTTTATTTGTTAGTTGTCCATACATATAAACAACGCCAAAAGGAGAACTTAAAGATGATGAAATTTAATGAGTTTCAAAAATACGAGGCAACCCTTCATATTCCTTATGAAAAATACTTCGAGCTGATTTATGAGACGAAATATCTAATCGAAGCCAGGCTGGGGCCGGATCGTCAGTTTGTGGCCTACAAGTCCTTCTACGGATGCAATCGTAGAAGTGCTGTAATCAAGGCGAGTGAATGGTACAATTCGCATCTCAAGAAAGTTCTTGGGAACCCTCAAAACATTATGTTTATTGACGACCCTTTGCTGGAAGTTACTTACGACGATGACTTTGTTTGCACTGATTTACGAAATAAATATCTAGATGAAAATACAATCACTCGACTTTTGGCCGAGGCTCAGGGTGATTTAGGGCGTGAAAACTCAATTCTACCAGATGGGGCACCCTTGGGGAGTGTGAAACGGTTGCGCAAAAGAAAAAGAAAAGAGGTACAATTAACAGATAGGCTTTCGCAAACACCTGGCGGTACAATTTACTACAAAATGACTGAAGTGGTAGAAGGACGAGGGTGTTCTGTAAAAGTCCGTAAAATCAAACTGGCCTCGAAATCACTCCTGAAAGCAAAGCGCGAAGTCATTAGACGTGGTCTGAACAAATTCGAAAAATTTTCTGAAAATAAATTGATTCCTCCCCGTAAGTTTTCTTCGATCATCCAAGCGGCTTAAGCATTCTTTGTGATTTAATTTGTCATCCTATGGCTGTTTCTCCCCAAGACCGATCATCTGAACTGGTTCAACTTATGATGAAACATCAAAGAAGATTATTTGCTTACATTATGACCTTAGTTCCTACTCGTGCTGATGCTGAAGATATTCTGCAGGAGGCCAGCCTTACTATTTGTGAGAAATTTTCCGAATTTAAATTGGGAACCAATTTTTACTCATGGGCTTGCCAAATTGCTTATTGGAAAGTAAGAGCGGCTCGCAAAAAATATGCTACCTCCAAAGTTGTTTTTAATGAAGAGGTGTTAGATGTTATTTCTCAAACTAGAGTCGAAATGGAAGAAGAGTTGGATCATCGCCATGGTGCTCTTTCTATATGTCTCCAAAAGTTAAATGAACGGGATCGGCGCATGGTATTGGTTAGATACGAGTCGGGACATAATGTAAAAGCGGCGGCACAGGCATGCGGAAGAACTATTCAGGGAGCATATAAAGCACTCACAAGAATACGTAAAAGTTTACACGATTGTGTAAATATCGAACTTGCATCCGAAAGAGCTTAATTCATGAGCATTTCAGACGCAGAAACGATTGAACTCTATGAGCTGTTTGACCGTTTAGTTGAAAAAAATCTCTCGCAAGACCAAAAAAGAAAACTTGAGAACTGGCTTGAGGAATCGCTGGAAGCCCGCAAGCACTACATCACCTTTATGGATATGCATGCGAGTCTTTGCCACTATGCAGATGAAACCTTATCCAGCCCGGATGATTCTGAGCCGCAAAGTGTAACTCTCAAAGTTGTTGAGTTTGCCCGTGCCTTGCTTCCCCTTGCTGCATTGCTTTTATTTGGGGTATATATCTATTGGAGCTACGAAGCTGACCCTGAGCTCTTGTTAAGCGATAGGGCTCAGCAGTCTATCTCTCCGGGGTCAGGGGAGCCTAAGTCTGTATTTTACGAACAAGCCCCTGCTGAACCGGTTGCTGTTTTGACCAAAGCTGTGGGGTTAGTATGGGAAGATGATGCACCCAAAAAGTTAAAGGTTGGGGCTTCTGTTTACCCTGGAGGCTGGCAGATGAAAACTGGTTTGTCGCAAGTGGAGCTAATGCAGGGTGCAACTGTTATTTTTGAAGGACGGGTTAGTTCCGAGTTTCTAAACTCTAATGCAGCTGTTTTAAAGAGGGGTAAAATGAGGGCTCATGTGCCAAAGGTAGCAGTTGGGTTCAGTGTGGATTTACCTATGGGTAAAATAGTGGATCTCGGAACAGACTTCGGGATACATGTCCATGAGGAAGGATCTGCTGAAGTCTATGTTTATAAAGGAAAAGTCAGGTATGACGGAACTGATGTAGAGGGAAATGAGATATCGAAAGAATTAAGTGGAGGCGAGGCGATCTATCTGGATGTCAGCGGAGTTGCTTCTTCACTCGATATGCCTTCAGGCAATTATCTCGGTTCATCTGATTTAGCCAGCCGTTCGTTGGAACAGGCACAGAGAAGACAATCCGCATGGATTGAATTAAGCCGTCGGCTTTCATCGAGCCCAGGCACGCTATTGTACTATGGTTTCGAAAATCATAATTCCTGGTCCAGGACTCTTACAGATGAGACCAAGCGAAGAAGTGGGCATGGAAACGGAGCGGTTATTGGTTGTAAATGGACCGAGGGGCGGTGGCCTGGAAAAGGTGCCTTACAGTTTTCTCAAAACAATGATCGTGTATGTTTTAATGTTCCCAACTCACTCATTGAAGCGACTTTGGCAACTTGGATACGAGTAGACAGAATCAGTAACTCTGTGGCTCCCATTATCTTTTCTCGACCTCATATTAAAGGAGCTATGGGCTGGGCAATTAATGCCACTGGCCAGTTAGTATTGGCGGTCAATACGGCTTCGGGATTAGAGAAGTACTCTTCCCCAGTAGCCCTTCCTGAGGATCGTTTGGGTAAGTGGATCCATCTCGCTACTACCTTTGACTCTGCAAGTAAATGGGTGACTCATTATGTAAATGGCCGTTCATTTAGTAAGGAGAGAATTTTGTCTGCTCAGTCAATCTCCTTAAAAAAGGGCCTCCTTGGTCATACCCAAGCTTTTAAAGGTTATCATCGTAATGTAGCTTTAAATGGCTGTATTGATGAGTTTGCCATATTTGATTCTGCATGGGGTGAAGAAGATGTTAGGGAACTGTATGAGGTAGGTGCTCCAGTCGATGTGGCTAACAGTCTTAATTCCATCATTCCTTAATGACTTTTCATTCACATACGAAGTCCCCAAAAAGCTTGTAGCCCATGACCCAAATGAGCGGGGTGAATAATTTCTTTGATCGCCTGCATCTCGGCATTATGCGATTCTTTCTTTTCATCAAAAGCCCGCCTGACTCTCTTGGAAGCAAAATGCAGAAAGAAACTCTCCTGTGTTTTAAGTCCCGTATCGTGAAAATTGTTTTCGGCTAAGCAATCCTGAAGATCATCCCAGCAAAGATGACAGGTCAAATCTTGTTCTGTTGGTCTTAGTAGTAGATTGGTCTCCATCGACTGTTTGTAATAAGCTCTGGCAGTTCCCAGAGGACGATCATTGAGTAATACCTCCCTTGGAAGCCCATAATCAAAAGTGAGAAATAATCCCTGCCAAGAATTTGCAGATAGAAGATTATTAAGGGACTTTCTTGCACCACACGGCCAGTCGAAGAGGTCACCTCGGTTGGGATTACTGGGTAACTCATAGGAAGATTTACCTACTATGGGCTTCCCGATTTCGTGAAAAGTACCTCCATCGATAGAAATATGGATTTCCTGCCAACCATTTTCAGTGCCAGAATATCGAAACCGCTTAAATGGCTGAGCATCGAGCCACTCATTGCTGTAGACAACCGCATGGTCTGGAATATTAACCTCATCGCTTAACCTTATGATTTGATGGTTGCGGAAGGGAAGTTTTATACCCTTCAGAACTGTGTCATTTGGTTCTGCAGCAATTTCAATAAAAGTAAACTTGTTCGGATTTCGTGTTGCTAAAAGATTTAAACAAGCCTCGACAATAAGCTCTCCCCAAAGCGGCCGTATCGAGGACGATGTGTAGAAATCACATTCTTGAGTTTTTCCAATCCGCTGCCGCATTGCGGTGTAGTATCCAATCCGCTCATCATAAAGAGCCCATTGGATATATTCATCAAAGGGAACAGAATCTCGTTTAGCAAGTAGATGCTTGAAGGAGTTGATTATCTCGTCGGTAGCCTTTGGAATTGGCAATGTCATGGTGTTTGCGTAAGCAATTTTAAGTGAAACTCAAGCAAGTACTGCTAATTCCCTGGGCCCGCCAAGTTTTTTTTCTTTGCGTAGGTGCTGTTATTGGTGGATTGGCAGTCAAAATTTATTTGGATCCTCCTTCTCGTGCTTGGTTAAGAGGGGATTACTGGTCTAGTCTTGAAAGAGTCGGGGAAGTATTTCGATTAATTGAATCTAAACATTACGATCAAAATATTTCCCAATTCGATAAGCTAGCCGATAATGCTATTTATGGATTGGTGGATTCACTTGATCGGCATTCTTCCTATTTTAAGCCAAACGAGTTTTCCCATTTCAATAACTCCATGGACATGAGATATGTTGGAATTGGTATAAAAATTAGGTCCGTTTCGGAAGGTGGAGTGGTGACCAAGATTTTTGAATCAAGCCCCGCAAGCCTTGCTCAATTAGAGGTAGGAGACCGAATAACCAGAGTAGACGATCATTCTGTTGTTGGGTTAAGTGTTGCTGAAATAGGAAACTTAATCCGAGGCAAGACTGGAAGTGAGGTCTCTCTTCATGTTATTGGGTTATCTGGAGTAGAAAGGAAAAATAAGGTAAAGAGAGGTTCTATTATTATGCCCAGCGTAGAAGAAGTTTGGGTGGACCAGAATAAAACGGGCTATATGAGGATATCTCAATTTTCCAGGACTACAGAATGGGAAGTTGAATCTGCATTGGAGGTTATGCAGGCTAATGGTATGAGAAGGATAATTCTCGATTTAAGAAATAATGGGGGAGGGCTTCTTGACTCTGCGGTCAATGTGGCTGGCTTTTTCCTTCCTCAAAAAGAAGTGATTGTGCGAGTGAACGGAAGATCGAAAGAAGAGCTTCGAGAGTTGTTCTCTCCACGGAAAGACCCTCCTGTCGAGATACCTATGGTAGTTTTATTTAACGAAAAAAGTGCCAGTGGTTCAGAACTATTAGCAGGGGCATTGGGGCAATTGGGAGGTGCTATACTGGTCGGTGAAACCTCATTTGGGAAAAGCTCTGTGCAGACAATCTTTACACTCTCTGGAGGGGGAGGGATTCGCCTTACTACTTCGACTTACAGTTTGCCAAATGGTACTGAATTAAGTGAGATTGGGCTAGCTCCTGATGTTCAAGTCCCCTGCGATGAGAACGAGGAACGCAAACTAATTTTGCAAAGAGATATTGGAGTTGCCTTAGATGAAAAAACTTACCAAAAACTTTTCGGTTTTTCTCGCATTCCAGATCGCCAACTTAACCGAGCCAAAGAAATCATCATGGAGTCAAACTTTAGTAAATATCGAGCAGAATGATTTTAGGGATAGAAAGCTCATGCGATGAGTCAGCTCTTGCACTCTACGACCGAGAAGATGGAGTGGTTGAAGAATGGGTGAATTCACAAATTATCAAACATGCAGAATACGGTGGTGTGGTTCCTGATCTGGCTGTTCGCCAGCATCTAACTAATTTTTTCCCACTTTTAAACCTGGTAAATAAGAAATATAACTTAGCCGAGCAAGTGACTGAAATAGCCGTTACCTGTGGTCCTGGCTTGATTGGTTGCCTCGGGGTTGGAATTAGTGTTGCGAAGACCCTCGGGAAGTTATGGGAGGTTCCAGTTCACGGAGTCAACCACCTTAGAGGTCATGCTCTTTCCCCCTTCATGAAGGGCAGAAGGTTGTCTTCTTCTTGGGATGATGGCTTTCCTCACCTAGGACTTTTGGTTTCAGGAGGCAATACATTGCTTTTTGAGATAGATCGTTATCGAAAAATAAAAGTGATTGGTAGAACAAAGGATGATGCTGTTGGAGAGGCCCTTGACAAAGGAGCAAAACTTCTAGGGATTCCTTACCCTGGAGCATCAGAGCTTGAAAAGCATGCCAAATCTGGAGACGCCAAGGCCTATTCTTTTCCTCGTGCTTTTCAGTCCCGAAAAAACTATGACTTTAGTTTTTCCGGATTAAAAACAAGTTTACTTTATACTCTCCAAAAAATGAATGATCAGGAAATTCAAAGCCGGCATGCTGATTTGTGTGCCTCATATCAGGAGGCAGCGGTGGATCAATTGGCCAAGAAAACCCGTGGTTTTTTGGAATCTCGTAAGTACAAAAGCTTTGGGCTGTCTGGGGGCGTTGCAAATAATCAAGTTTTAAGAGATAGGCTTATGCTGATTTGTGAGGAAGAAAAAGTCCTATTTCTGCCCGCTGAAAGCAAACATACTGGTGATAATGCTGCCATGATTGCTCATGCATCCCACTATGATCCTGTAGGGGTTTGGCCCAATGAGAACGGGCGTTTAAATTTCAATCCTGGACTTACTTTGGAGAGTATTCCTGCAAAAATTTAAATGTTTTATGAAAATGCCATTCTTGCCACAGCAACCAAAAATAATTAGGAATAAAGAATTATTATGATTTCCGACCCAAACAAACCCAAGAAGTTGGCATCCAACGAAGGAATTAAAGATCGAAGCAATTTTTTGCGTGGAACTATACTAGAGAGTCTGTCAGATGATTCCACCGGTGCAATTTCTGCAGAAGACGCCCAGTTGACTAAGTTTCATGGTACTTACATGCAGGATGACCGTGATAAGCGAGCAGCCTTGATTAAAGAAAAAAAAGAAAAAGCTTTTTCTTTCATGATTCGTGTTCGCGTACCTGGAGGAGTCTGTACACCACAACAATGGATAGGAATTGATAAACTCGCTGATAAATTTGGTGAAAGTACATTGAAGCTTACCACTCGACAGGCATTTCAACTCTACGGTGTGCTCAAGCACAATCTTAAGCAAACCATGAAGGAGATTAATGACACCTTGCTTGATACCCTTGCTGCCTGTGGAGATGTGAATCGTAATGTTATGTCGCCTGCTAACCCCTTTGAATCCTCCTTGCATAGTCAGGCGTTGGAAGTGGCCCAAAAAATACATGATCACTTAACACCTCAAACTTCTGCTTACGCAGAAATTTGGCTTGATGGAGAGAAAGCAGGCTCAATTGGTGAGGAAAATGAGGAACCAATTTACGGTAAAACCTATTTGCCGAGAAAATTTAAAATAGCGGTCGCCTTGCCGCCTAGAAATGATGTTGATGTTTTCTCGAACTGTCTTGGCTTTGTCGGTATTCCTGATGGGCAGAAAGTGGTGGGATATAATGTTCTGGTTGGAGGTGGATTGGGTATGACCCATGGCAAAACCGCCACATTTCCTCGGCTTGCTGATGTGATTGGATTCTGTTCTCCAGAGCAAGTTGTGCAGGTTGCAGAAGAAGTTGTGAAAATCCAGCGTGATATTGGAGACCGATCGGATCGTAGGCATGCACGCATGAAATACACGGTTGAGGATCATGGAGCGGATTGGATATTAGATGAATTGAATCGCCGTCTTGGGTGGAACCTTGAAAAGGCAAGAGAGTTTACCTTTGATTCGACTACGGATCGTTATGGGTGGACTGAAGATGCCGATGGAAAATTGGCCTATGGTTTATTTGTTGAAGGAGGAAGGCTGAGAGACGAGGAAGGAAGCAGAGGGCGTGTGGCCCTACGTAAAATTGCTGAAGAGGTCCCCTGTCAGTTCCGCTTAACTGCAAATCAAAATGTAGTCATTGCACGAGTGGATTCATCTGATAAGGAAAGAGTGAACGAAATTTTCTCTGAACATGGTATTATTTTACCAGATCAATTGTCAGGTATTCGTTTAAACTCGATTGCATGTACGGCCTTGCCGACTTGCAGTTTAGCTCTAGCGGAAAGCGAACGCTATCTCCCTAAACTTATTGATGAGCTTGAGACGATTATTGATGATTTAGGCTTACGGGAGGCATCAATAGCCATCCGTTCAACTGGTTGTCCGAATGGCTGTGGTCGTCCTTACTTAGGTGAGATCGGGTTAGTTGGTAAAGCACCCGGCAAGTATAATCTATACTTGGGTGCTGGACTTGATGGTATGCGTCTAAATAAACTATATCGACCAGCCATTACTCATGAACAGATTGTAAGTGAACTGCGTCCAGTCCTTGTAGATTTTGCAAAAGATCGAAACTCTTCAGAAAGATTTGGCGACTTTTGTATCCGAAAAGGTTATGTAAACAAAACTGAAGAGGGTTCTGATTTTCATGATTAATTCTAAGTTGATCACTGTTCTGGCTTAAGCTGCGTTTGTCTGTGAAGCGCCGCTACTCAAAAGCATTGGGGCGTAAAACACACGCTAAACCTGATGTTTCTATTTCAACGCTAGATGAAGAAGAATCTACCAGTTTTCTTGAAGGTCTGAAGCATGACCCTTTCATTTTAGCACTTGATCAGGTACAGGATCCCAGGAATCTTGGGGCATGCTTGCGTTCAGCTGATGGTGCTGGTGTGGATTTAGTTGTGCTACCGAATGATCGTTCAGCTGGGTTGACTGAGGTGGTTAGACATGTCGCATGTGGTGCTGCTGAAAATCTTTCCATTGCCCGTGTTGGTAATTTAGCAAGGTATTTAGATAAATTAAAAAGCCTAGGAATAAAATGGGTAGGAACCAGTGACCAAGCCACTCAATCTCTTTACAATGTAAGTTTCGGTGGGGCAATCGGTTTAATTATGGGTGCAGAGGAAACAGGAATTCGCCGTTTAACGGCAAAATATTGCGATGAGTTAGTGTATATTCCAATGCATGGGGGAGTGGAATGCTTGAATGTATCGGTGGCTACTGGAGTGTGCCTCTTTGAAGCAAAAAGACAGCGAACAACTTAGACTTGTACTACGAACCCTTTTTTATTTTCTCTAGTAGATTGATGAGCTAACCAAAGATAGGTGTAGCGAAACAAAATTGAGAAAATTACTGTACTCAAAATGGAGTTTCTGAGAAATAAGTAAGCAGGGGCAAACCCGGGTTCTCCAATAGTCAAAGCTTGAATCAAACCATCGACTGATTTTGGGTAAACTGGATTAGCTATCCATGCAAAACCACTTGTGGAAATATAAAAAAAGAGTGCGGAAAGTACAGAACCGCATGTCCACATAGCGAAGTTTTTCTGATTTCCCAATTTTTTACCCAAGATCCAGATAACCAAGTAACTCCCGAGCGTAATGAACATAAAAGGCTCAACGAAATTCAAACCATAATTTGGGTTTAGAATCATATCAGAGAGAAAGATAGCGGTTATGGGTACTGCCCAAGACCAAACACCCCGAAGGTAAGCTCCACAAAAAAGAAAAATTGCTAAAACGGGGGAGAAATTGAATAGATTGGAATGTTCGAATGGAATGTATCTACTGAATCCGACGAATAAAATGAGCCCGACAATGCTAATAATAAGGAAAGGGCGATTGGGAGATGGCTCAGAAATAGTCATACGAATAATTATATGAAAGTTCGTGGCAACAAGGCAACCTTAGCCTGCATTTCCTGTAGTTGCGAGTGGAAGTCTTTTCACTAAGTGGTCTAGTAGGGGAGCTTGTTGGCTACGAAGTTTTTTCTTGGCTAGTTCGATTGGTAAAAACTCAACTCTATCAATTTCTGGAAATGTCCACTCTTTTCCAGAGCCCTTAGGATACTCCATGGTTATTTGATTACAAATAGGCTCCCGATCTTCCGACCAGCAACCCTCAAAGGCCCAAGCAAACACTTCTTTCCCATTGTTTTGAGTAATGGATCCAAGATCAAGGTAGGGGCCGTGCGGAGGCATTCCAGTTTCTTCTTCAAATTCACGTAAGGCTGCAGCAAAAATATCCTCGTTTGGATCTGGTTCACCCTTGGGTATACTCCACCAACCTTCATCCTTGTTTTTGAAAAATGGACCACCGGGATGGGCTACGAGGCATTTAATTTTTTGGGGATCTGGGTCAAATTGGTAGAGCACTAAGCCCCCACTTATTTTTTTCATTGTTAATCAGTTAGGATAAACGACATGTAGATTAGGTCTTGGAAGGTTCCATCAAACTTTCGGGCTTTGGGTCTTACAAGATCAATTTTAAAGCCAACAGAACGATAGCAAACAATTGCATTCTGATTACAGCCTAGAACATTCAGGGAAATTGATTTTAACTTTAATCGATCTCGGGCAGCCCTGATGAGTAACGAGCAAAATTTAGTTCCCAAGCCCTTTCCTCTTTTTTGGGGATGAGTGATGATTCTACACAGCGTACCAGTTCGATTTTCTCCAAGAACCAGTTCTCCATAACAACAGATATTCTTTTCTTTATCTGTTAAAGCGAAGCTTTTCACATCTGTTCTTTTTTGGTGCTTTTCCAAGCTTGATGGAGTGAATCCATTTTCGAAGGTTTTGCCTGACCATAGATATAAATCTTGGAAAGAGGTTATCCATGTCGTGAGTTCGGATTTCCACTCATCCCGGAATGTTTCTAATTGGAATGTATTTAAATCTAATTTTGTATTCATTGATCCCATGAACTGCTGGTCAAAGATTGTTCAAGCTGAAATCAATCATGGCGTAATGCAAGGGAAAGAGGTTCAGAAGAAGTGCTTGAAAAAATATCAGAATCAAATCATCAATAAGTGAGCCATGAAAAATCGATCAAAACTTTGGATGGGAGCTGCAGTGCTATTACTCTCTGGTGTGTTTATGGGGTCCTTCCTGCAAAAGGCAGAAACTAAACTAAAGGTTATTAAAGCTGGGTTGGACGAAAAAGGTAATTTAGTCTGCGTTAATAAATCCCAAATCTTTTTATTTAAAAAGATCAATGGGGAGAACAAAATTGTATTTCACTACCATGATGCATTGAGTAAAGAGGCCATCGTTACGAAGTCATTCCCCGACGCTAAAACCTTGGAAACATATTGGGATCAGTTAGTAAGAAACTGGTAATCTATCATCAAAGCCATAATTTTCTGTATTCCTGATTAGCATCATAAATCGATGCCTGTTTAGCTACATTGAATATTCTATTGGGTCTGGGGTCGCTTCCAAAGCCAGAAAGATATAGCCAATTACCATAGTTACTGCACGGGTCATAATCTATCAGTTGTTGTTCAAACCAGCGTGCTCCCAAGCGCCAATCGAGACCTAATTGGTGAATTAGATAGGAGGCGACATTTTGTCTGCCTCGATTACTCATCCAGCCAGTCATTCTAAGTTCGTTCATATTGGCATTCACGAATTGATCATCCGTTTGTCCCATTTTCCAGTTTTCGAACACTTCTTTTAGGTTTGTCTTAGGAGTTGAATGGGTCCTCTCCGGATGAATTCCTTTGAAGTGAAAAATATGCTTCCCGTGAGCTTTGGAAAAGAAGTGAAAAAAGTCCCGCCATAAAAGCTCAAAGATCATCCAGTATGTGCTTTTGTTTGAACCTTTTTGATGCTCATATTCTCTTACTTGTTCATGCAGAAATCGAGGAGATATACAACCTTGGGCAAGCCATGGAGAAAAACGGGAGGAAAACAAACTTCCGACCAAACCATTTCTTGTTTCTTTATAAGTCGACAAACAATTCTGCTTCCAAATCCATGAGTTGACTCTTTTCCTCGCTGCATGCCCACCTCCTTGGAAGTGAAAAGGTGTGCGTGAATCCATCTCGTTTTCTTTGAATCTAAGATTATTTAAACTGGGTATTGGATCAGAATATTTTCTACTACAATTCAAGGATTTGGGTGCAGGAATACAGTGCCTTGGTTGACAGTTTTTTTCCACTTGTTTTCGGAATTGAGTGAAGGTTTCTGGGAAATCTATATTCAGGTTTTCGAAATCATCAGCATGAATCATTGTAGCCCCGTCTTCTAGGATGAGATTTACCTTTTTAGCTAGTGCCACCTCATCCAGTTTCTCATTGTATGCACTGTGTGCCTGCATGAAACAGATGTCAGAACCCAACTGCTTCATTAATCGAGGGATGGCCTCTACTATATTTCCTTGAGAGATCAGCAGAGTACCCCCTTTTTCTTCGATGTCCGATTTAAGCACCTCAAGTGATTCGAGAATAAAGCGTGCTCGATGATGAGAAATTCGATCGTTCGAACTCCATATTTTGTCTTCGAAAAGATAGACAAAATCTAACTGATCTGTACATTTCACAGCCCTACTTAGTGCGGGATGATCATCTAGTCGAAGATCTTGTCTAAAGCAAAAAAGACCCCTTTTCATGATCTTTGAAATTTTATTCTATTATCCATGAGTCACAAAAATTGTAACAGGTTAGCCAGGCTTTGTAATTTTATGGACCACGGTGTGCTGTCATTTCTGTTCATTGATCGCCTGGGCTTGAAATTTAAAGTTTGTAGCCAATTAGGTAATTACATGGATAGAAACAAGAAATACATACTTGGGGAGTAGGCATATATAGAAATGATTTTGGAAGGAATCAGTAGTTAGATCACTCATGGAATGATAATATTCATTGAAACGTCATTATTGGATTGAGCAAACTGCTGAGGGAGAACGATTCCGTTCATTGGTTTCTGGAATTTTGTTTAGATTGCTAATCATATCTAAGAATACCAAAATTACATGATGGGATTTTTAGGGATTGATTTAGGTACTGGTGGCGTACGCTGTATTTTAATTCGCGAAGATGGTACAGTTTTGAGTGAGATATCCCGTGCTTTAAAAATAATAAATCTATCAAAAAGCCTCGGTGAGTCTGAACAAGAACCGCTTGATTGGATTCATGCTCTTGAAGCTTGTTTAGACGAACTTTTTTCTACTCCAGAGAATAGATGTGTCTCGGCCATTTCGGTCGACTCAACTTCGGGAACTATTCTCCCTGTTGACCGACTTGGCCGTCCAATGAGTCCTGCCTTACTACATAATGATGTGCGCTCCGTGAAAGAAGTGGCGGAGTGTATAGGTATTTTTGAAGGGGAATGCTCGCCGACATTTTCCTTGCCGAAAATCCTTTGGATGCAAAAGAACTTGCCCTTGCCTGATGACACCCTGTTTCTTCATGCAACTGACTTTTTAAATGCTTGGTTACATGGTTCAGTGGACATACCAACTGATTTTACCAATGCTATGAAAACGGGTGTTGATTTAGATAAAATGGATTGGTCGGACAAAATGCCTTCACTCAATTTACCCAAAGTAGTTTCTCCGGGAGTGGTCATTGGAGAGGTAGCCAAGATTCATTGTAGAAGGTGGGGGCTTGCCAATTCCTGCCTGCTCGTAAGTGGAGCTACTGATTCTAATGCAGCTTTCTATGCATCAGGGGCTGGCAAAGCAGGAGAGTGGTCAACGACCATTGGAACCACGCTCGCTATTAAGGGATTATCAAAAAGTCGGATAAGAGATAATTTAGGTCGTATCTATTGTCATCGCCACCCGGACGGTGCGTGGTTGCCAGGTGGTGCCTCTAATGCAGGGGGTGAAATTCTTAAGGATCGTTTTGGAAGTCGAATGAAAGATATTGAAAGCGATGCAAAGACTTCGAGGGTCGTACCTTCGATTCTCTACCCATCTACCCGAAAAGGTGAAAGGTTACCTTTTACCTCCTCAGAGTTTATGCCATTTAAAGTCGACTCAACTAATGAAGACTTGAAGTTTTATCTAGGGTGCCTGGAAGGATTATCCTTTGTGGAAAAAATGACCTACGATCTGTTGGAAAATATGGGAGCAGAGGTGGGTCCTGTAATCTATGTAACCGGGGGTGCGGCTTCTAGCTTACTTGGAATGCAAATAAGAGCAGATATGCTTCAACGATCCTTGAAAGTTTCCCAGTATCCAAACTCAGCCATGGGCGCCGCTATTTTAGCGGCTGCAGGTTTTTATTCCAAGAAGGTGGGGGATTTGTCTCAAGAGCTTGTTAAGCATTCAATCACGATTGATCCTAATCCTGAGAGAAACCAAGAAAGGGTGTCTAGATTTGATCAATTCTCAATTCTTTGTGAAAAAGGGACTCAACAATCTAAATAAGAGAAAAGATGTGCTTGGAATTAGTCATTTCAGATTTGGACGGTACCATCCTTGAAACCGAAGACTATCATAGGTTAGCTTATAATGCGTTATTTGAGGAGTTGGAACTTGGAAGGCACTGGTCAAAACAAGAATATATCGACCGCTTGCAAACCTTGGGTGGAAACAAGATAAAAGAAATCTTTTCTTGGATGAATTTACCTGATGAAGAGTATTCGCTAACCAAAAAAAAGTTATATTTTCGAAAGACCGAACTTTATGTGGAACTGATTACCGAGGACTTAGCTAAAGGTAAACTTGTTTTACGACCAGGAATTAGTGATCTTTTCAATGAACTAAAGAAGAATAAAATACCCATTGCCATAGGAACGGCATGTGTGGGGTGGGCTGCCGAAAAAGTTGTTCAAGCTGCATTAGGCGAATCTTTCCTCAACTCGCTTACCTGTTTGTGTGGGGGTGAGTCGACTTTCAAGCAAAAGCCAGCTCCTGATATTTATTTACTTGTTGCCGAAAAATCGGGAGTGAACCCACAAAACTGTCTTGTTTTAGAAGATACCCAGCATGGAATGGCGGCGGCAAAAAATGGGGGAATGAAATGTGTGGTAAGCCCCAGTGAGTTTGCTCAAGAACACGATTTTTCATGTGCTGATATGGTAGTTCCTGAATGGAGTTCTCCATCTATCAACTCTTATGAATCCCTTCAGGAATTATTTTGCTGAAACAATTTAATTTAATCTTTCCATTTGTCGCCTGAGCTTCCATACCCTCGGATGCTCACTTCCCAACCATGATGAGAAGATGGGTAACGCCTTTTTAAAGTAGAACCGTGCATCACTCTTTTGTCCCTGAAGAGAGTACATCGCTCCAATTGTGTGATAGTTTTCCGCCACTTCCATACTTTCTTGTCCGAACTTATTTTTTAACTCAGGAGTAGATTGTTTTAGACGATTAATTGCTGTGGTGTAGTCTTCTACTCCCATTCTTTGGTTTTTAGAATTCTTTCTTTCTCCCCTAGATGTGTTTGGTGGAGTATGGAAAGGGCTTGGGGGTGGAGGAGTGGTTGATTCATTATTTTTAGACGTAAACCAATCTTTGGTCTTACTCATCGTTTTGGAGAGGAAAGGAATGGTTTCTCCTTTCACAACAGTTACGCCACTGCCACTGCCAGAACCACAACCACTAAAAATGAGACAAATCAACAGTGTAGGAACTAAAGTGCGAATCATTGAACACCTCATAGTACCAATTAGATAGGTTCGTCAACCTATCCTTTTTTCAATAGTTGATGGGCAAACATAAATTTATTATCAGATTCATAGATGTCTTCCCAAATTACCAATTTTCATAATTTTCAACTTTTGATTCGATCTTGGAAAAAATTGTGTAAAAAAACCGGTTTATCAATTCGTTCCCTTTGTGAATTAGACGGATTTCCCATTTTTGAAATCAGATCTCCTTCAGTTGGAGAAACCCCATGTATTTATATCTCTGCAGGAATTCATGGGGACGAACCTGCTGGAATCGCTGGGTTACTTGAGTGGGCATTGGAAAAAGAAGCTAATCTGACATCTCTTCCTCTTTTACTTTATCCATGCCTGAACCCATGGGGGTATTTAAATAACTCAAGGCTAGATCTCTCGGGTATTGATTTAAATCGTGTATGGAACGATCCAAGACATCGTTTGGTAAAAACAATAGGCGATAGCACGAGTCAATTTAAGATCTCTCTTTCGGTTAATTTACATGAGGATTACGATGGTCAAGGAATTTACCTATACGAACCCCAAAGTGGTGGAAGGGTGGATGAAGTAGCCGATAAAATTCTATTATCGGGAGAAACAATCATAAAGAGAGACCCTCGTAAAAAAATAGATGGCAGAATAGTGAAAAACGGGATTATTCGACCTAAGTCTTACAAGTTGCCCGAAGATGGTTTTCCTGAAGCTCTTTACCTGTACAAAAACACAAAAGGAAGAAATTTCACATTTGAGACACCATCGGAATATGCTTTTGAGAACAGAGTAAATGCTCACAAAAAAATGATTGAATGTGCAGTTCAATCGATGACCGGGCAGGGGTAGCAGTAAATTTCTTACTAATCAAAATAGCCAAGTGAGAGTTCGAAACTATTCAAATGCCTGCTTGAAAAAGCGGAAAATTCCTGAGTGTAGTACCAATTATAATGAATGCCTAACAGGAAATGCTCGACGGGTCTAAATTCGATGCCAGTTGAAAATTGATAGGTCAGCCCCAAAGCACTCTCGGATCTTTTTACGCCATTAAGGTCAATGTCGAGTTCATGATTAGTGGCACCCACTCCTCCGCCCACTATCCATTTTACATAATCAGAAAAAGAAAAATTTAAACCAGCAGAAACGAGGGTGGAAAAGCCAAAAAGGTGACCATCTGCCGCCATTAAAAGGGGAGTGGCAGAAGCATTTTCAATAGTGTTTTTAAAGTAGAATGTTTTGTATTCGAGGTACAAACTCTCCCAACTATACCCGAGCCGAAACCCACCAAGAAATCCATTTTTCTGATCAATCGTTATCGGAATTTTGTCGGGAGTCCATTCCAAGTCCGAAGAGAAGCTCAGCCCAAAGAATGGAAGGAAATACATACCTGTGGAATTTGCACTCCAATTAGGGACATTACTGCCTCCAGCCTTGTTTTCATCAGCAGTCGAAAGATCTGAACTGCTTTGGGGTTCCGAATAGTTGTAAGTAAAATGAGAGCTAGCGACGGTTTTTTCGGATAGTTTATTTTTAGTGATTGGAGAATCTTTTCTTTCAAAGCTCTTCATCTTTCCCTCGACAGATTGAAGCCTTTTTCGGATTGCTTCGATTACTTCTTCTCTGGTTTTTTGGGAGTTGATGGCAGATTCATTTGCCAAATTATTATTTCCAAATTGTGCCAAGCAAATAGAAGTACAAATTGAAGCCAAAAGAAAGGGAATGAAAAATGAAAACCTAAATTTTTTCATTTGCTCATTTAGATAAGGTTAGACCGAGGCTGGGAGAATTTCCATAGATTAAAATCTCTGCCAAGGCCTTATTTTTTTGATCTTCAGAAATATCCGTGAGTAGATCAAGCTGTTCCTTGATCTCAGCTATCTGCTGCTGGGGAGATGCATTTGCAGATACTTCGATAGGTATGGAGGTTCCGTCTTCAGCAAAACTGATTCCTGCGGTTTCGGAAATTCCGGTCATGAGTAGTTCTGCCAAAGCGATACTTTTATCTTTCTCTGAAAGGTCTGACCGGTCATCAAGGAAAGTCTTGATGGATTGGGTTAATTCAGCTGCGGATGCTCCAGTATTTAGCTTGGGTGCAAATTTGGAAGCGAGAAACACATCCTGTGTTGCTTCAAATTCAAAATTTTCACCCGTTCCTGAGCTGTCCTGTAACCAACCGGCAAAAGTATAATTATCCGCAGGTGATGCCTGAAGGATCACCTTTTCCCAGCGGTGATAATTTCCAGTTCCCTGAATACTACCTCCATTGAGGGGAAATGCTTCCGCTTCTATGGAGTAGGTTTTTCCAAGCTCAAACCATTCGCCGTACCTGTAGTCGTATAGAGTGGTTCTAGCCTGTTTTAAATCAAGGTAAGTCCATTCCTCCCGTTCGTCCATGTAAAGATGAGGAAAGGAATTTCGCTCCGCCCATAGCCAACCGAGCAATTCGCGATATACCCATGCTTGGTCACTTTCCTGTTCTTTAATGTAGGACCATCCAAGGTTTTCGTGATATACCCAGGGGTAGGAGGTTGCGTAATAGACGCCAAACCAGTCCCGCTGCATCCAGCCATTCCCGAGGCTGACGCCGTTTGAAAGTAATATTTTCGGTTTCACTGAATCAAAGAAAAGATCAAGGAATGCTTCGATTTCTCCTGCGATATAATACGCGTTAGCTGTTTGACTTGATGAGGTGCGGTATCCCCATCCACTTTCTACCTCGTAGGATTGACTTACC